>Ga0265313_10000057_pt1 | contig 108544 bp, 101 predicted proteins | sample 4123metaG_FD_203122 | JGI IMG/M metagenome (GOLD analysis project Ga0265313, IMG submission 203122) | Rhizosphere microbial communities from Carex aquatilis grown in University of Washington, Seatle, WA, United States - 4-1-23 metaG | ecosystem: Host-associated > Plants > Roots > Rhizosphere... | reverse complement strand
GCGCTATGCCATTTTGGAATGGACGGGCTCCGCCGATGCCGCCACCAGCGACGTAGTGAATGATTGGACCACGACAACGTTCACGTCGGGGAATTTCTTTGCCGCGGCGAACCTGACCGTGACCGCGGTGGGGAACACGCTGACCACTGCAGGCGCCCTGACCGATTTGACGCCGCTGATGGCCACGCTTGGCACAAGCTTCAACAATCTGATTATATTTTTCTTCACGCAATCTGCGCTCGGCACCTCCGATACGCTCGATGTGCGCGGACAACTTGAAGTCGGATCGAAGGCGACGCCGTTCGAGGTGATGCCGATCGGGCTGGTCGTGCAACGCTGTGACCGATTTTACCAAAAAAGCTTCCTGGAAACCGCTGCTCCCGCGCAGAACGCCGGGGCCGGCACCGGGGAACAGATCGGCGTGGCGGGCAAAGCCGGGGCATCGGCACAGAGTTTCGGCACGATTCGCTTCAATGGCGTGATGCGCGCTGCGCCAGCCGTCACGCTCTATAATCCGGCCGCCGCCAACGCGCAGGCTCGCGATTTCACGGCTGCCGCGGACTGTTCGGTAACGGCGGCTGGCAACATCTCGCAGCGCGGCTTCGAAGTGACGGCGACCGGCAATGCCTCGACGGCGGTCGGCAATCGCCTCGGCATCCATTGGCAGGCAGACGCCGAACTCTAACGCTGGCAGGGCATCATGGCTGATCCGATTTTTACCTTTAACGGCCTGCCGGTCTTTGCCGCGCGCTGGGCCGATCCGGCCGAGACCGCGATCCTGCTCGACGTCGGCAATGGCGCCACGTTGCAATATCCGGCGGACCGCCTGGCGCTGCCAGACGGCATAATTCCGTCATCGTTTATCGAGGCCGCCGAAGACTAGGCAACGCCTCGTCTTCTCAAATCAGGGCTTCAGTCATGTCGAACGCGGCTTTCAACGCGTCGCTCCGCATGCTGCTCGAACACGAGGGCGGCTACACCAATGACGCCGCCGATCCTGGTGGCGCGACCAATTTCGGCATCACGATTTTCGACTACCGGAAATACGTCAAAGCCAACGCCACCGCCGGCGACGTGCGGACCATGACGGTCGATGTCGCCAAGACGATCTATCGGGCGAAGTATTGGGACGCGATGCGTTGCGACGAGTTGCCGGCCGGCATCGATTATGCGGTGTTTGATTACGGCGTGAATTCCGGCATTTCGCGTGCCGCAAAAGTGCTGCAGCGAATCCTCGGCGTCGCCGATGACGGCGTCATTGGGCCGCTGACGCTTGCCGCCGTGACAGGGCGCGCGCCTGCGCCAGTTGTGAATGCATTGTGCGCAGAGCGGCTGCAATTCCTGCAATCGCTCCGCACCTGGCCGGTGTTCGGCAAGGGCTGGGCGCGGCGCGTTGCGGAAGTGAAGGACGCCGCGCTCGCAATGGCGGCAAAGTTCGAAACCTAGTTCCGTTCATTCCCGCGCAAGCGGGAATCTAGTTCTTTCTTGATGGGGCTCTGGGTCCCCGCTTTCGCGGGGACGAGCGGACCAAACCGATTGCGAATGGGCAAATAAGATGGACTGGAAAGATCTCGCGGAAAACGTCATCGGACTCGGCGCGCCGGTTTTGGGCGAAGCGCTCGGCGGGCCGTTCGGCGCCGCTGCCGGTAATATCCTGGCCGAGGCGCTCGGCGCCGACCCGACGCCGTCCTCGGTCAATGACTCGATCAACAAGACCGATCCGGTGGCCGCTGCGGTCGCCGCTTCCGCGGCGCGCAGGCCGAAGCCGATTGGCTCGCCGCTTTGGCCGAGACCGGCAAGGAGCAGGTCAAGGACGTCGCCGAGACCATACGCGCTGAGGCGTTGAGCGAGGACAGACTGCAGCGCTGGTGGCGGCCGATCTACGCGCTCGAGCTGACCTTGTTCGAATGCCCCGGCTTTGGCGTCGTGCTGTTTCACGCGCTGTGGGCCGGCGCGCCGCAGGCGGTCAACGGCTTCGCCAATCTGTCCGGGCTGATCATGGCCTATATGGCCGCCCGGTTCGGCGTGCTCGGCGTCTATGTATCCGGGCGCTCGAAGGAGAAGCAGGCCGCCGCCACCGGCGCGGCGGCACCGAGCGTCATTGGCCAGCTTGTCAAAGCGGTTACCAAGCGAGGCTAGCCTGGACGGCGCCCGGCTATTTCAGCCGCTCACAGGTGTAGACCTGATTGTCGAATGCACTCAGGCGCGGCGCCTTATTGTAGAACTCGCCGGCCAATTTTGGATCGTCCGGCGGCGGGTTGGCATTATCCATGACGAAGATCTTGCTGCCGTCGACGTCGCCTCGAATCCAGCACGAACCTTCCGGCCGAACGATCGTCGAAAAATATTTGCCGTCGTGCAGTCTGCGAGTCTGCTCCTTGTCAAGCCAAATGCGGAATACACCGTCTTTTTGTTCGATGCCCTCTCCGTTTTGACTGCGGTCGAGCGGCACGAGACTCATCAAAGTGTGGCCGCTGCCGTCGCCGGCGCCGAGCTTGACGTCGAGCCACGGTCCCTGACGTGAACTGCATTTGAACAGCGCTTTTTCCTTCGACGTGTCGTTCCAGTTGTCGGGGTATTGAGTGCGCTGCGCGTCACAGCCGTCCGGCGCGAAGGCGGCCGCCGGCTGACCGCATAGGGCCGAGAGCAAAATCATTGCGACGAGAGTTGACCGCGTTTTCATCGCAGGCTCCAAAAAAAGCCTATTATAGCACGTCGGCAATTTCGGTCTTTCCTCCCGCCGCGTCAGCCGCCACACTCTCCGGGCTCGTTTCGGAGAGACCCCCATGGACGTGCGTGTCGCCGTCGCCTCCCGGTATTCCTGCCGGGCCTTCCTGCCAACTCCCGTTCCCGAACAGACCGTCCGCTCGATCGTCGAGCTCGCGGCGCGCGCGCCGTCGGCCGGCAACATGCAGCCATGGCGCGTCTATGCGCTGGCCGGCGAGCCGCTCGACAAGCTCAAAGCGCAGCTTAAGCCGCGCATGAATGAGCTGCCGAAAGGCGAGGGCACCGACTATACGATCTATCCCCATCCGCTGAGCGAGCCCTACAACACCCGCCGCTTCGTCGTCGGCGAGATGCTCTATCAGGCGCTCGGTATTGCGCGCGAGGACAAGCCGGCGCGCTACCGCCAGTTCGCCAACAATTGGCAGTTTTTCGGCGCCCCGGTCGGGCTGTTTTTCGCCCGCGAAAAATCCCACGGCCCCGCCCAATGGGCCGACATTGGCGGCTATCTGCAGACGGTCTGCCTGCTGGCGCGCGGCCACGGCCTGCACACCTGCCCGCAACAGGCCTGGGTGTCGTTTCACAAGACCGTGCGCGCCTTCCTCGATCTCCCCGACAATCTGATGATCTATTCCGGCATGTCGCTCGGCTATGCCGATGAATCCGCGGCCATAAACCGCTGGCGCGCGCCGCGCGAGCCGCTCGATGGGTTCGCCAGCTTTTCCGGCTTTACAGGATGATCAGGGCCGTGGCGCGCGTTCAGCCAGTATTCACCCGCTTGCCGATAACAGGCAGCATGACTCATCGCGCCCTGATCGCTGTCTTGCTGATCGCGGCGGCCTGCGGCCTTGCGGCGCCGGCGCGCGCCCAGCAAGGCGTTCAGGCCGTCTGCCTTGACCCGATCCAGCAACGCGCCGCCGTTTTCCAGGGCCAGGCGCTGCCGCTTGGGATTGCGCGCCGTTCGCTGCATCCGGCCGACGGCGACGCGCTGCTGCGGGCGCGACTCTGCTACCGTGGCAATAACCTAGTCTATGTTCTGACACTTTTGTCTCGCAATGGCGCGGTGACGAACACGATCGTCGACGCGCGCGAAGGCCGCGTCATCGGACCGCGCTGAGGGGGCCCATTTGCGTCTGCTTGTCGTCGAGGACGATCCCGATCTCAATCGCCAGCTCACGGTCGCGCTGACCGACGCAGGCTACGTCGTCGACCGCGCCTTCGACGGCGAGGAAGCGCTCTATCTCGGCGAGAACGAGCCTTACGACGCCGTCATCCTCGACATCGGCCTGCCGAAGATGGACGGCTTTTCGGTGCTGGAATCCTGGCGCCGCGCCGGCCGCATCATGCCGGTACTGATGCTCACGGCGCGCGACCGCTGGAGCGACAAGGTGCAGGGCTTCGACGCCGGCGCCGACGATTACGTCGCCAAGCCGTTTCATCTCGAGGAAGTGCTGGCGCGGGTGCGCGCGCTGCTGCGCCGCTCGGTCGGCCACGCCAAGAGCGAGTTCGTCTGCGGGCCGGTGCGGCTCGATACCCGCAACGGCCGCGTGTCGGTGGACGGCAATGCGGTCAAGCTCACCAGCCACGAATATCGCCTGCTGTCCTATCTCATGCATCACGCCGGCCGCGTCGTGTCGCGCACCGAATTGGTCGAGCACCTCTACGATCAGGATTTCGACCGCGACTCCAATACGATCGAAGTTTTCGTCGGCCGCATCCGCAAGAAGCTCGGCGTCGACATCATTCAGACCGTGCGCGGTCTTGGCTATCTGCTGAACGGGCCCGGCGGCGCATGATGCGCAATTCGCTCGCGCTACGGCTGTTCCTGACCGCGACGGCGTGGACGGTCATCATCCTAGCCATTACCGGCTTCGTGCTGTCCTCGTTCTACCGGCGCGGCGTCGAGCGCGCCTTCGACGGCCGGCTAGGCGTCTATCTGAGCGTGCTGGTCGCCGATCTGGCGGCGCCGGAGGAGGGCGCCAACGAGAAATTCCCCTCGACGCTCGGCGAGCCGCTGTTCGAATTGCCGCTGTCCGGCTGGTATTGGCAGGTCACCCGGCTCGACCCCAACAAGACCGACGTGCGCTCGTCGCGCTCGCTGTCGGACGGCACCTTGCCGCGCCTGCAGGATACCGGCGTCAAAGCCGATGCCGCCGGTTCGCGCGAGGGTTACGTCAAAGGGCCGCAGGACCAGCGCCTGCGCGTGCTCGAACGCACCATCGATCTCGGCGATGACGGGAATTACCTGGTCGCGGTCGCCGGCGATGCCGCCGAGCTCGCCGACGACAAGCAGATTTTCGACGAGGCGCTCGGCGTCACCTTCTCGATCCTCGCCGTGGTGCTTCTGCTGACGACGATGTTCCAGGTCCGGTTCGGCCTGGCGCCGCTCAAGCGCATTTCCGAAAGCCTCGCCTTGATCCGCTCCGGCCGTGCCGAGCGACTGGCCGGCAACTTCCCGCAGGAAATCGCGCCGCTGGCGCGGGAAACCAATGCGCTGATCGAGGCCAATAAGGAAATCGTCGAGCGCGCCCGCACCCATGTCGGCAACCTCGCCCATGCGCTCAAGACGCCGCTGTCGGTCATCGTCAACGAGGCGGCGACGCGCCGCGGCGATCCGTTCGCCAATAAGGTGCTCGAACAGGCCGCTATCATGCGCGATCAGGTGGCCCGCCATCTCGAACGGGCCCGGCTTTCGGCGCGCCTGACCATGATCGGCTCGATCACCGACGTCGCGCCCGTGGTGCAGGCCTTGGCGCGCACCATGGAGAAGATCCACCACGAGCGCGCCATTGCGATCGACGTCCCCGCCGATGCAGCTGCGCGTTTTGCCGGCGAGCGGCCCGATCTCGAGGAGATGGTCGGCAATCTGGTCGACAATGCCTGCAAATGGGCGGCGTCACGCGTTTCGATCGAGGTCGTTTGCGACCCGCCGGATCCGATCAGCGGTGCCAAGGCTCTGCGCATCATCGTCGATGATGACGGCCGCGGGCTGTCGCCGGCCGAGCGCGAGCAGGTATCGAAACGCGGCCAGCGGCTCGATGAATCCAAGCCCGGATCGGGCCTCGGCCTGTCGATCGCATTGGAACTGGCCACGCTTTACGGCGGCGGGCTTACGCTCGGGGCGGCGCCGGCAGGCGGGTTGCGGGCGGAACTGGTATTGCCGGCGGCCTGAGCTCACAGGCCGCGTTGGCGGACCCAGACGTAGAGCGCGACGGTCGACAGGACGATGAGACCGAGCGCGAACGGATAGCCGTAGGTCCATTGCAGCTCGGGCATGATCTTGAAGTTCATGCCGTAGATCGCGCCGATCACCATAGCGGGCGACAGGATGACGCTGACCAGCGTCAGAATGTTCATCACCTTGTTCTGCAACAGCCCGATATAGCCGATGACGCCGTCGAGCAGGAATCCGGCGGTGGCCGACAGATCGGATTCGGCTTCGTCGATCGACCTGAGATCGCGTTCGAAGGCCTTGAGCTTCGGCATCAGCGATTTGGTGGTGTCCTGCTCGCGCAGGAACGCGATCATGCGCCGGAAACTCAACACGCTGCGGCGCAGCTTGACCAGGGCTTCGCGGGTCGGCCCAAGCTGGGTGAGGATGTGCTCAAGCTGGCGATTGCGCTTGCGCGGCGAGCTGCGCAACAGCTGCCGCCGCTTTTGCGGCATATGATGCTGAAACACCAGATCGTTGATGCATTCGAGGTCGTGGCCGATCTTGTCGAGGATATTGTCGGTGTGATCGACGATCATGTCGAGAATGGCGGCGAAGATGTCGTCGCGGCCGGACCGGTGCGAAAAGCAGTTTTCGCATTCCTTGATCAGTTCGGTGAGGCCGGCGGTGCCGCCATCGGACACGGTGACCAGCTTGCCCCTGGCGCGGATGAACGTGATCTTCACCAGATGCGGATCGTCGTCGCGCAGCGTCAGCAGCAAGCCGGTCATCGTCAGTTGGTGCGCGGTGGCGCTGAAGTGACTTGAGACCTGGTACGGCTCGTACTGGTTGATCGGATCGACATCGATATCGAGCGCCGCTTCGACGCCGCGTTTTTCCTCGTCGCTGGCGCCGCAAAGGTCGAGCCATTGGATGCGCTTGCGGTTGGCCGGCGTCAGTGTCGCGTCGATCTCGGTCAACGCCGATTTCTCGATCGTGTAAGCCCTCAGCAAGGTCGTCTCCGCCGCCATACCCAACCCGTGACCGGCCATCAACGCGGCCGAGTTCCATTGGTTGCCATTGCTCTTCGATGGGCGTGCAGCGGGCCTGAGTTTTGCCCGAATCTCGCGCTTTCGATATGAGATTGCGGGCGTTTTCAGCGGTTCGGGGGTTCGACATGACAATTCGCAGCGCCTTGCGCGTCCTCATCGGCCTTGGCTTTGTGGTCAGCCTTGCGGCTTGCGCTGGCGATCCCAATGGCTACGGACCGGGCCCGAAGGAAAATACCGGCACGCTGCTTGGCGCGCTGGGCGGGGCCGCGATCGGCTCAGCCTTCGGCGGCGGCGTCAGCGGCCACGTCGCCGGGGCGCTGATCGGCGCCGGCGTCGGCGGCCTGATCGGCAACCGCATCGGCGCCTCGCTCGACGAGGATGATCGCCAGCGCGCCTACGCCGCCGAAGTGGAAGCGCTCGAGCGCGGCCCGGCCGGCGCGCCGGTCGGCTGGCGCAATCCCAGCAACGGACGGTACGGCTCGGTCGTCCCCGGACCTGCCTACGTCAATAACGGCCGCAACTGCCGCGCCTTCACCGAGACGATCTATATTGACGGGCAACCGCAGACCGCGCGCGGCACCGCCTGCCGCAATCCCGACGGCAGCTGGACCCCGATCAGCTGACGGAGCCGAGATCCTTAACGTATTGTTAATGGCCGCGGCGTTAGGAGCGTGACGGGCTGAAACGGGTCGAGGCCATGGCGAGCGGCGGGGCCACCGTCGACCGATTACGCGACTATCTGCGCGAGCTTCCCGCGGATTCGCGCGCGCTGCTCATTGGCGACCTCGAGCGCAAGATCCTGAGCGGCGAGGATGTCGCCGGCGCCGATCTCGTGCTCAAGGAATTACGCCGGCTGCATCGCGAGTCGCGCGAAACCGTGCCGCGCCTGGGCAACGCCGCGCGGATTTTTTATCTGCCAGTCGAGCCCTTCATCGTCGACGATACGGCGTCGCGCCGCCATCCGGGCCGCATCGCCCGTGTCGCGCTGGATCAGCTGTGGAACTGGATCCGCCGCGACCTTTTGCCGGACGAGGCGCAGCCGTTTATCGACGCGGCCGGCGAGGCTTTGCTGGCCGGCGATCAAGCCCGTGCCGAATTATCCGCGCGCGGATTCCAGGATCAGGCCGCCGCGGCCATCGCGCTGGCGCTTGACGCTGCCACCGACGACAAGACGAAACGCCGGTTGTCCGCGCAGATCGCCACGCCGCACGCGGTAGACGATGCGACCAATCTCATGCGCATCCTCAAGATGCGCGATCCGCTGGCGCTGCTCGGCGACCATCTGCCGGGCTATATCGCCAACCTCGCCGACCAGCGGCTCGCTGAAACCAAGAGCCTGATCGCATCGGCCGCCGCGCGCGATCCCGCCATCGTGATCTATGCATTGCTGGTCGTGATGGGACGGCTGGCGGCGCCCTGGCAACTGATCCGGCTTGCGCCGCGATCGTCTGCCAGCCTCGCCAAATCGGTCGACAGCGATCGCTCCTATGGCGCGGCGGTACCGATCGTGACGGCGGAGCTCGGGCGCCTGACCGACGAACTGCGCGCCGACTTGCAGAGCTGCGGCGTCGCCACCATCGGTCTTCTTCAGACCATCCACGATGCCGTTCGCGGGCTGCGGATCGAACTCGATCCGCCGCCCGACAGCCCTTACGGCCGCGAGCTTGCCGCGCTGCGCGCGCAAGTCTCCGAACTGCTACAATCCCAGATCGAATCCACGCCGGGCCGGGTGCGCCGCCTGCTGCGGCCACGGCCCTCGGCGGAAATCCGCGCCAATTCCACACTCGATGCCGACGAAGTCGCGGAGACCGAGATGCTGATCGGGCTGGTCGGCGCCTGCCGTCAGTTCGCGGGCGAGCTTGCGCTCAATGAGGTGACCCAGCGCAGCTATTCCGAGGTGCAGCATTATCTCGATACCAGCACGGCCGCATTGCTCGATGCCCTGCGCCATTCCGGCGCCGCCGACCGCAGCTTCCGGCAGTCGCAGGCCGATGCCGGCGTGCGCTTTTGCCGCCAGGTGTTCGGCACCGACTACTCCGCCATGCTGACCAAGGCCGCCGAAGTGGCCGGCAGCCGGGAGCCGGCGCAGCACACCGGAATTTGAACCCGCAAACGTCGTGGCGCCACCGGCGCGGAGCGGATAAAGAGCGGGCATGACTCTCTGGTTGGCCTTTGCGCTGATGACGGCGGCGGCGATTTTCGCCGTGCTCTGGCCGCTGTCGCGCACCGGCAGGCTGCGTTCCGGCAGCGATATTGCCGTCTACCGCGACCAGCTTGACGAGATCGCCCGCGACCGTGGCGCCGGGCTGATCGGCGAGGGCGAGGCCGAGGCGGCGCGCGTCGAAGTGTCGCGGCGGCTGATCGCGGCCGACGCCGCGCAAACGCAGGCGAGGCCGGCCGATCCCGATGGCGCGCTGTGGCGCCGGCGCGCCGCGGCGCTGGCCGCGCTGCTGTTCGTTCCGGCCGCCGCAGCGACGATCTATCTTCTGCACGGCTCGCCGCAGCTGCCGGGCGAGCCGCTCGGCAGCCGGATCAGCGCGGCGCCGGACAGCAATTCGATCGCGGCGCTGATTGCGAAGGTCGAGGCCCATCTCGAGAGTGCGCCGAACGATGCCCGCGGCTGGGAAGTTCTGGCGCCGGTCTATCTTCGGCTCGGCCGTTTCGACGACGCGGTCCAGGCGCGGCGCAACGCGCTCAATCTCGGCGGCGCCACTGCGCAGCGCGAGGCCGATCTCGGCGAGGCGCTGGTTGCGGCCTCGAACGGCATCGTCACGACCGAGGCCAAAAACGCCTTCGAGCGGGCGCTCACGCGCGAGCCGGGCGATCCGAAATCGCAATTCTATATCGGCCTCGCCGCGCAGCAGGACGGCGACAAGGCCAAGGCGGCGACGATCTGGCAAGGCCTGCTCAAGAGCGCGCCGGCGGATGCGCCCTGGATCCCGACAGTGCGCGATGCGCTGGCCGGCATCGGCGAGACGCCCGCGGGCAGTTCCGCCGCGCCGGCCATCGCCGGCGACGCGGGTCCGAGCCCGTCCGACATGGCCGCAGCCAGCGCCATGACCGAGGCGCAGCGCGGCGAGATGATCGGCGGCATGGTGGCGCGGCTTGCCGACCGGCTGAAGCAGGACGGTTCCGATGTCGAAGGCTGGATGCGGCTCGTCCGCGCCTATATCGTGCTCGGCGACCGCGACAAGGCCAATGCCGCCGCAAGCGAGGCGCGGCGCGCACTGGCCAGCGATCCCGACAAGCTGCACCGCATCGACGAGCTCGCCAAAGGGCTCGGCTTGAATGGTTGAACGCGCATGATCCCGGAAGGTGGCGACCGGCTTTCGGATAAGATCATGCCGATGACGAAAAGATGTCCATGACTCGCAAGCAGCGGCGATTGATCCTGATCGGCTCGAGCCTCGGCGTTCTCGCCATCGCCGTGGCGCTGATCCTGAGCGCGCTGCGGCAATCCATCGTGTTCTTCAATTCGCCGACCGACATTGTCGAGCAGCACGTCACGTCCGGCGCCCGCATTCGGATGGGCGGGCTGGTGAAACCCGGCAGCATCGCGCGCGGCGCCGATCTGCGGATCAATTTCGCCGTGACCGACGGCAAGTCCGACGTTCCGGTCGCCTATCAGGGCATCGTGCCGGACCTGTTCCGCGAAGGGCAGGGCGTCGTGGTGGAAGGTCGCATGGCGAATGGGTTGCTCCAGGCCGATACGGTGTTGGCCAAGCACGACGAACGCTATATGCCACGCGAGGTGGTCGACGCGCTCAAGAAGTCCGGCCGCTGGCAGGAAGGCGGCGCGCAATGAGGGACTCCTTTGTCATTCCGGGGCGGCCCAGCGGGCGCGAACCCGCAATCCAGACCCGAAACGGAATCCAGTATCTGGATTCCGGGTTCACGCGCTTTGCGCGCGCCCCGGAATGACAGAAGAGAAGAAGAACGAATGATCCCTGAGCTCGGCCATTACTCGCTGGTGCTGGCGCTGGCGCTGGCGCTGATCCAGTCGATCTCGCCGCTGATCGGCGCCCGCACCAATGACAGCGCGCTGATGCGGCTTGGCAATTCGACCGCGCTGATGCAATTCGCTTTCGTCGCCCTGGCCTTTGCAGCGCTCGCCGCCTGTTACCTGACGTCGGATTTCTCGGTGGTGAATGTTTATGAGAATTCGCATTCGCGCATGCCGGCGATCTACAAGTTCACCAGCACCTGGGGCAATCATGAAGGCTCGATGCTGCTGTGGGTGCTGATCCTGTCGCTGTTCGGCGCGCTGGTCGCCGCGTTCGGGCTTAATCTTCCAGCGACGCTCAAGGCCAATGTGCTGGCGGTGCAGGCGTGGGTCGCCAGCGCCTTTTACCTGTTCATTCTGTTCACCTCGAATCCGTTCCTGCGGCTGGCCGATGCGCCGTTCGAAGGCCGCGACCTCAATCCGGTGCTGCAGGACCCCGGCCTCGCCATTCATCCGCCGCTGCTCTATCTCGGCTATGTCGGCTTCTCGATCGCGTTTTCCTTCGCCATTGCGGCGCTGATCGAAGGCCGCATCGACGCCGCTTGGGCGCGCTTCGTGCGGCCCTGGACGCTCGCCGCCTGGATGGCGCTCACCGTCGGCATCGCGATGGGCTCGTATTGGGCCTATTACGAACTCGGCTGGGGCGGCTGGTGGTTCTGGGACCCGGTCGAGAACGCCTCGCTGATGCCCTGGCTCGCCGGCACCGCGCTGCTGCATTCCGCGGTGGTGATGGAAAAGCGCGACGCGCTGAAGATCTGGACTATACTGCTCGCGATCCTGACCTTCTCGCTGTCGCTGATCGGCACCTTCCTGGTGCGCTCCGGCGTGCTGACCTCGGTCCATGCCTTCGCCAACGATCCGACGCGGGGCATTTTCATCCTTGGCATCCTGGTGCTGTTCATCGGCGGCGCGCTGGCGCTGTTTGCCTGGCGCGCGCCATTGCTGAAGCAGGGCGGGCTGTTCGCCCCGGTGTCGCGCGAGGGCGCGCTGGTGTTCAACAACCTGTTCCTGACCACGGCCTGCGCCACCGTGCTGGTCGGCACGCTTTATCCCCTGGCGCTCGAAGCCCTGACCGGGGACAAGATTTCGGTCGGCGCGCCGTTCTTCAATCTGACCTTCGGTCCGCTGTTCATTCCCTTGCTGGCGGCGATGCCGTTCGGCCCGCTGCTGGCATGGAAGCGCGGCGATCTCTATGGCGCGGCGCAGCGGCTGATGGCGGCGGCCGGCATCGCGCTGCTCGCGATCGTCATCACATTCGTCGCCGAAGGCGGCGATGTGACACTGGCGCCGTTCGGCATCGGACTTGCGCTGTTCGTGATGGGCGGTGCGCTCAGCGATCTTGCCGAGCGCACCGGTGCGTTTCGGCTGTCCTTCACAACAGCGCGGCGACGTGCCGCGGGCTTGCCGCGCTCGGTATGGGGCACTGCGGTGGCGCATTTCGGCATGGGGCTCACGCTGCTTGGCATCGTCTGCGAAACCCATTGGTCGGCGGAGCGCATCGTCGCGCTCAGACCCGAACAGACGGTCGCGATCCGGCACTATCAGCTCACCTTCGACGGCATCGTCCCGCGCGAGGGGCCGAACTACCGCGAGCAGGCCGCAAAATTCACCGTGCGCAGCGGCGGCGAAGTCGTCGGCGTCATGACCCCATCGAAGCGCACCTTCGCGGCACGCGGCTCGACCACGACCGAGACGGCACTGATGACGCACGGCTTAAGCCAGCTTTATCTCTCGCTCGGCGATTTCAATGCCGACGGCTCGATCGCGGTGCGCATCTATCAGAAGCCGCTGGTGCTGCTGATCTGGCTCGGCGCCGTGGTGATGATGCTGGGCGGAGGGCTGTCGCTGTCCGATCGCCGGCTGCGGGTCGGTGCGCCGAAGCCGGCACAACGCAAGCCGGCCCTGGCGCCGGCGGAGTAGGGCATGCGCGCGCTCGCCCTCATCGCAACCGTGCTCGCGCTGCAGATGGCGCCGGCCTTTGCCGTGCAGCCTGACGAGATGCTGCGCGACCCGGCACTCGAAGCGCGCGCCCGCGCGCTGTCGCAGCAGTTGCGCTGCATGGTCTGCCAGAACCAGTCGATCGACGATTCCGACGCGCCGCTCGCCCACGATCTGCGCGTGCTGGTGCGGGAACGGCTCAGCAAAGGCGACAGCGACGGCCAGGTGGTCGATTTTCTGGTCGCGCGCTACGGCGAGTTCGTGCTGCTGAAGCCGCGGCTGGAATGGCGGACCGTTCTGTTGTGGGCCGTGCCGCCTGGCGCCTTATTGATCGGCGGCGCGACGCTGTTCGTACTGGCGCGCCGCCGGCGTTCGCTGGCCAGCAAGCCGCTTGACGATGTCGAGCGCCGGAAACTGACCGAATTGTTAGACCGCCCGAACCGCTGAATACGCACAACCGATTGATATTGTTACCAAATCGATTTGTCCACGTTACCGATTATTAATTTGACGGCCAGGGCGCCGTAAGGCGGCAGCCCTTAGCTTCCATTCTCGAAACGGTGCGCAACGCACCTTGAAATTGATCGAGATATAGATATGGAGACACCCTGATGATCCCGAGCGCAAATTCCGCGCTGAAGCCGCGCCGATTCTCGGTCCGGCGCATCGCATTGCTCAGCACCGCCTTGGTCGGCATCGGCGCCGGCCTCGTCTTCGCCCCCAACCTGCCGAACGGCTTCTCCTCCGCCTTCGCGCAGAACCTCACCGAACAAGCTCACAAGCTGCAAGCTCCGGTCGGCTTTGCCGATATCGTCGCCAAGGTGAAACCGGCGGTGGTCTCGGTCCGCGTTCAGGTCAATGAAGGCGTCCAGACCTCCGGCATGAGCGATATGGAGGGCCAGAATCTGCCGCCCCAGCTGCGCGAGTTCTTCAAGCAGTTTGGTGGGCAGATGCCGCAGATGCGCCGACAAGGCCGCGTTACCGGCCAGGGCTCGGGCTTCTTCATCTCGGCGGATGGCTATGCCGTGACCAACAACCACGTCGTCGACAAGGCCGACAGCGTCCAGGTCACCACCGATGACGGCAAGATTCACACCGCCAAAGTGATCGGCACCGATCCGCGCACCGATCTGGCGCTGATCAAGGTCGAAGGCGGCTCGTTCCCCTACGTCAAGCTGTCGGACCAGACGCCGCGCATCGGCGACTGGGTGCTTGCGGTCGGCAATCCGTTCGGCCTCGGCGGCACGGTGACGGCCGGCATCGTCTCGGCCCGCGGCCGCGACATCGGCGCCAGCGCCTATGACGACTTCATCCAGATCGACGCGCCGGTGAACAAAGGCAATTCCGGCGGCCCGACCTTCGACACCGAAGGCAATGTGATCGGCGTCAACACCGCAATCTTCTCGCCGTCGGGCGGCTCGGTCGGCATTGCGTTTGCGATTCCCTCCGACACCGTGAAGTCGGTGATCAGCCAGCTCCGCGACCACGGTTCGGTCACGCGCGGCTGGATCGGTGTGCAGATCCAACCGGTGACCCCGGAAATCGCGGACAGCCTGGGGCTCAAGGCAACCGGCGGTGCGCTGGTGTCGCAGCCGCAGGACAACAGCCCGGCGGCAAAGGCCGGCATCGAAGCCGGTGACGTCATCACCGCGGTCAACGGCGACGAGGTCAAAGACGCCCGCGATCTGGCCAAGAAGATCGGAACCCTGGCGCCGCATGCTTCGGTGAAGCTCTCCGTCCTGCACAAGGGCGCGGAGAAGACCGTCAATGTCACGCTCGCTGAAATGCCCTCGCAGCCGCAATTGGCGAGCAACGAGGATGACAGCAGCAGCAAGGAAAATGGCGGGACCGCCGAGATCGGCAAGCTCGGCCTGACGCTGGCGCCGGCCAGTCGCGTCGATGGCAGTGGCAAGGAAGGGGTCGTCGTCACCGCGGTCGATCCGTCCGGTGTTGCCGCCGATCATGGCTTCTCGACCGGTGACGTCATTCTCGAGGTCGCCGGCAAGCGGGTCTCCAACCCGGGCGACGTGCGCAAGGAAATCGCCAGCGCCCGCTCGGACAAGAAACGCGCCGTTCTGATGCGGGTGAAGTCCGGCGACAACACCAAGTTTGTCGCCCTCCCGATCGGGAACGGCTGACGCATTGGGGCGATCCGCTGGCAATCGTCGCCCCCGCTGGCGGACCGAACCAACGGGACGGATCTTCGGATCCGTCCCGGCTTTTAACCGGAGCGGCGGATGCCCGCTGCTTCGTCCGAGCTCCAGCCCGGCAACCGTCGCCCCCGCCGGGATGGGGATGTTGAGGGGGTGGCGGGCCAAATCCGCCACCCCCTCGCGCATATTTCGGGGGCAAACCAGGTTCAAGCCAAGCTTTGGACTAAAATTGGTGTGACCGATGCCCACATATGCCGATATTAACGGGCGACGCGCCAATGGCCGGATGGCTGAGGCGCAGCCGGACCGGACCGAAATGCGCCTTCTCGTGATTGAAGACGACCGCGATGCTGCCGATTACCTGGTGAAGGCGTTTCGCGAGGTCGGCCACGTTGCCGAACAGGCTAATGACGGCGAGGAGGGGCTCGCGCTGGCGCTTGACGGGCAATACGACGTGCTGGTGGTCGACCGCATGCTGCCGAAGCGCGACGGTCTGTCGGTGATCGGCACCCTGCGCGGCAAGGGCAATCACACGCCGGCCCTGATCCTCTCGGCGCTTGGCCAGGTCGACGACCGCGTCAAAGGCCTGCGCGCCGGCGGCGACGACTACCTGCCGAAGCCTTATTCCTTCACCGAGCTGCTCGCCCGTATCGAGGTGCTGGCCCGGCGCGGCGGCGCCCGTAGCGAGGACACCGTCTATCGGGTCGGCGATCTGTCGCTCGACCGGCTCTCGCATGTCGTGATGCGTGGCCAGGAAGAGATTTCACTGCAGCCGCGCGAGTTCCGGTTGCTTGAATATCTCATGAAGCATGCCGGGCAGGTCGTGACCCGCACCATGCTGCTCGAAAATGTGTGGGATTATCATTTTGATCCGCAAACCAACGTGATCGACGTCCACATCTCGCGTTTGCGCTCGAAAATAGATAAAGGTTTCTCCCAGCCGCTTTTGCATACGGTTCGCGGCGCGGGATACATGATACGTGACGGCGCTCGGTAAGCTGTTTCGCACGACGACGTTCAAGCTGACGCTCGTCTATCTGGTTATTTTTGCGCTGTTTGCCGCCTTCCTGCTGGGCTATTTCGCGCTCAATACCCGTCGCCTGATCACCGAGCAGATCGACGATATCGTCAACGCCGAGATCACCGGCCTGTCCGAGCAATACCGTCTGGGCGGCATCAGCCGGCTGGTCACCGTGATCGAGGCGCGGGCGCGGCGCCCGGGATCGAGCCTTTACCTCGTCACCACGTTCAAGGGCGAAGCACTCGCCGGCAATGTCGGCTCGCTGGCGCCGGGCGTCCTCGACAATACCGGCTGGAGCGAAACCAGCTACCGGCGCCTCGAAGAGACCGACAACAGCGTGCACGAGGCGCTGGTGCGCGTGTTCCAGCTGCCGGGCGGCTTCCGCTTGCTGGTGGGACGCGATCTCGAGGAGCGTGAGCGGCTCTATCACATCGTGGTCTCGGCCGGCCGCTGGTCGGTCGCCATCGTCGTCGTGCTCGGCATCTTTGGCGGCGTTTTTGTCACGCGCCGCGTGCTGCGCCGGGTCGATGCCATTACCGGAAGCACGCAAACCATCATGGCGGGCGATCTCAGCGGGCGCCTGCCGGTCACCGGCACCGGCGACGAGCTCGACCGGCTCGCGATCAATCTCAACCAGATGCTCGAACGCATCGAGGCGCTGATGGCGGGATTGAAGGAAGTTTCCGACAATATCGCGCATGACTTGAAGACGCCGCTGACGCGCTTGCGCAACCGGGCGGAGGAAGCCCTGCGCACGGCCAACAGCGAGGGCGAATACCGGGCGGCGCTCGACAAGACCATCGAGGAATCCGACGGCCTGATCCGCACCTTCAACGCGTTGTTGATGATCGCGCGCGCCGAATCCGGTCATGCCCGAGACGACATGGCGGAATTCGACGCCACCGAGATCGCGCACGACATTTGCGAGCTTTATGAGCCGGTGGCGGAGCAGAAGGGCATCGTGCTCAAGGTCGATGCGGCCGGGCCGGCGCCGGTCAAGGGCAACCGGGAATTGGTCAGCCAGGCCCTCGCCAACCTCGTCGATAATGCGATCAAATATGGCAGGCCCGATCAGGCCAATGGCGCGGACGCGCAAATCGTAGTCGGCGCCCTCAACGACGGTGACCGTATCCTGCTGAGCGTCGTCGATAGCGGGCCGGGCATCCCGCAGCCCGACAGGCCGCGGGTGACGGAGCGGTTTGTGCGGCTCGAAAGCAGCCGCTCGCAGCCGGGCTCCGGACTGGGCTTAAGCCTTGCTGCGGCGGTGGCGCGGCTGCACGGCGGTGAGCTCACGCTCGAGGATAACGCCCCCGGCCTGAAAAGCATCATTGCCTTGCCGCGCGGAGGACCGGTACAGAATGCGGGATGAAGCCCGCCAAGGGACCGGCGACGACGAGCAAGATTAAAAAGCGCTTGGCCAAAGCCGGCCAACGCGGGACAACGGCTATCAAGCCGAAGAAAGCTGCGGCCAAGACAGCCGCAGCCAAAAAACCCTCCGAGGGCAAGGCTCGCGCCAAGCCGGCAGGCGAGCGCTCGCTCGCTGTCCGTATCGCAACGGCGCCTGAGTTGGCCAAAGCGAAGCTGGCGAAAGCGAGGGTCGACGCCTGGCTGAAGGACATCAAGGCCGATCCGGCGGCGTCGGGCATTGCGGCGCTGCTCGACGGCAATCCGGCGCTCTCCCGCGCGATGGCGGCTATTGCCGAGAGCTCGCCTTATCTCTGGGAGTTGGCGACGTCCGAGCCGCTGCGTCTGCTGCGTGTCCTGCAGTCAGATCCCGACCGCCATTTCGGCGAATTGCTCGAGGGCGTCAGCGAAGCGGTGGCCCTCGCCGACGACGAGGCGCAGGCGATGCGGCTGCTGCGGCGGATGAAGTCCGAAGCCGCGCTTTCGATCGCGCTGTGCGATATTGGCGGGGTCTGGCCGATCATGCAGACGGCACGCGCGCTGACCGAACTGGCCGACGCCGCGGTGTCCTCGGCCGTGCAATTCCTGCTGGCGGAAGCCACCCGCCTCGGCCGCCTGTCGCCGCCCGATCGGTCGCGGCCGCAGGATGGCAGCGGCTACATCGTGCTTGCCATGGGCAAGATGGGCGGCTTCGAGCTCAATTATTCCAGCGACATTGATCTCATCGTTTTTTATGACCCGCAGGCACCCGGGTTGCCCAAGGATCTCGAGCCTGGGCCGTTCTTCGTGCGGTTGACGCAGCGGCTGGTTAAGCTTTTGCAGGAGCGCACCGCCGACGGCTATGTGTTCCGCACCGATTTACGGCTGCGGCCCGATCCGGCCTCGACGGCGATTGCGATCTCGACGCCGGCGGCGCTGTCCTATTACGAGAGCAGCGGCCAGAACTGGGAGCGCGCGGCGATGATCAAGGCGCGCGCCTGCGCCGGCGATATCGCGGCCGGCGCGCGCATCCTCAACGACATTGCGCCGTTCGTCTGGCGCAAATATCTCGACTTCGCGGCGATCGCCGACGTCCAGGCGATGAAGCAGCAGATCCACGCGTTCCGCGGTCACGGCGAGGTCGCGGTCGAGGGCCACAACATCAAGCTCGGCCGCGGCGGTATCCGCGAGGTCGAGTTCTTCGCGCAGACCCAGCAATTGATCGCCGGCGGCCGCAACCCTTCGCTGCGCGACCGCGAAACGCTGGTGACGCTCGACAAGCTCGCCGCGGTCGGCTGGATCGACGGCAAGGCGCGCGACGACATGACCGCGGCCTATCTTTTCCTGCGCACGGTCGAGCACCGCCTGCAGATGATCAATGACGATCAGACCCAGACCTTGCCGGACGAGCCTCTGGCGCTTGAAAGGTTTGCGCATTTCCTGGGCTTCAAGAGCCGGGACGAATTCGCCGCGGTCCTGCGTCGCCATCTCGAGACGGTGCAGCGCCATTACGCCGCCTTGTTCGAAACCGCGCCGGGACGCGACCGGCCGGCGCTGGAATTTCCCGCCGCCGCCGATGATAAAGTGACGCTCGACCGCCTGGTCGAGATGGGTTTTCGCGCGCCGCTCGAAACCTCCGCGCGTATCCGCAACTGGTTCGCCGGTGAGTATCGTTCGCTCAAGAGCGAGACGGCGCGCCAGCAGTTGCGCGACCTGCTGCCGCCACTCCTCGGGCAATTCGCGCGCATGGAGCATCCCGACGCGGCCTTGGCGCCGTTCGACCATTTCCTCGCCAATCTGCACAATGCGCCGCGGCTGTTGTCGATGCTACGCCAGAATCCGCCGCTGATCGCGCTGATCGCCATGGTGATCGGCGCGGCGCCCCGGCTTGCCGATATTCTGGCGCGCTATCCGCAGGTGATGGACGCGCTGGTCGAGCCGCAATTCTTCGGCGTCCTGCCTGACGAAGCCGAATTGTCGCGCCGCCTGCAGCAGGCGCTTGCCCAGGCGCGCTATGACGAGGACCTGCTGGAGCGGATCCGCATGTTCGGGCTCGAGCATATGTTCCTGATCGGCGTGCGCATCCTGACCGGCACGGTGACGGCGGCGCAGGCCGGCGAGACCTTCGCCCGGCTGGCCGATGTCGTGATCCGCGCTTTGCACAATGCGGTCGCGGCCAATTTCGCGCAGACTCATGGGCACCTGAAAGGCGAGGCCAGCGCGGTCGTCGCCTTGGGCAAGCTCGGCGGCAACGAGATGACCGCCAGTTCCGATCTCGACCTCATGCTGATCTACGACTTTGACCCGGCCAGGCCGGCCTCCGACGGCAAGCGGCCGCTGCCGGGCACGCAATATTTCGCCCGGCTGACGCAGCGCCTGATCAATTCGCTGACCGCGCAGACCAATTACGGCGCGCTGTATCAGGTCGACATGCGGCTGCGGCCGTCGGGTCAATCCGGGCCGCTGGCGACTCAGATCGCGACGTTCGCCAACTATCAGGAAAATGAGGCCTGGACCTGGGAGCACATGGCGCTGACCCGGGCGCGGGTGATTTCGGCGCCGCCCGGCTTTGCCGCCAAGGTCGAGGCGGTGATCGCGGCGACGCTGCGACGGCCGCGCGACGCCGCGCTGATCGCCGGCGACGTCGTCGAGATGCGCGGCGCCATTGCCCGCGAAAAGGGCGATGCCTCGCGCTGGGACCTCAAATATGCCGCCGGCGGACTGATCGATATCGAGTTCATCGCGCAATATTTGCAGCTCGTGCATGGCGACGAGCATCCCGGCATTCTCGACCATTCGACCGCGCGGGTGCTCGACAAGGCGCGCGCGCTCGGCATCCTTGATGCCGAAGATGCCGAAATCCTGCGCCCCGCGGTCAGGCTCTACCAGGCGCTGACGCAGATCCTGCGGCTCTGCCTGCCGGGCCCGTTCAATCCGAAAACGGCAGGACCGGCGCTGCTGCGGCTGGTGGCGCGTGCCGCCGACGTGCCGGATTTTGCGGCGGTTGAGGCAACCTTGATCGAGACCCAGGCACGGGTGCGCGACGCCTTTATCCGCATCCTGGGATCATCGCCTGAGCCGCAGCCGCTCGAGCGCGGCTAGGCCGCTTCGCTCTTCGGCAGCGGGCATTTTGGCGCGATCGGCAGCCGCACCATCACCGCGGTGCCGCGGCCGAGCGTCGATTTGATCCGCATGTGGCCGCCATGCAGTTCGACCAGCGACTTGGCGATGGCGAGGCCAAGACCGGAGCCGTGATGGCTGCGGGTGTGCTGGTTTTCCACCTGCTCGAACGGCCGGCCGAGCTTGGCGAGCTGGTCGCCGGCGATGCCGATGCCGGTGTCGATGATGGAGATGATGGCGCAGCCATCGGTTTGCCGCCCGCGCACCGTGATGCTGCCGCCGTCCGGCGTGAATTTCACTGCGTTGGAGAGCAGATTGAGCATGATCTGCTTGAGCGCGCGGCGGTCGGCGTGAAGGTGCAGCGCCGGCGCGATCCGCGACTGCACGCTGAGCGCCTTGTCCTGCGCGCGCGCTGCGACCACGCGCAGCGCGTCGGTGAGGATATGGTCGAGCTCGAGGTCCTCGAAATCGAGGCGGATGCGGCCGGCTTCGATCTTCGACATGTCGAGCACGTCGTTGATGACTTCGAGCAGATATTGCCCGCTGGCGCGGATGTCGCTGCAATATTCGCTGTATTTCTCGGCGCCGAGCGGGCCGAACATGCCGGATTCCATGATCTCGGAGAAACCGATGATGGCGTTGAGCGGGGTGCGCAGCTCGTGGCTCATATTGGCGAGGAATTTCGACTTGGCCTGATTGGCATCCTCGGCGCGGTTCTTTTCCTCGGCATATTTCTCGGCGAGCTCGGCCAGCCGCGCCTGCGACGAGCGCAGATCGGTGACGGTCGCCATCAGCCGCTTCTCGCTGTCGATCAGCTTCTGCTCGTGGGTCTTGAGCGCGGTGATGTCGGTGCCGACCGAGACGTAGCCGCCATCCTTGGTGCGCCGCTCGCTGATGTGCAGCCAGCGGCTGTCTTCGAGCTGTACTTCGAACGTGTGCGCGCCGGGCAGGGTAGCACCGTCGCTGACGACCTTGTTGCGCACCACCGGCTTGTTGCCGGCGGCGACCACGGTTTCGTACGAGGCGCCGACCATGATCGCCTCGTCGGGAAGATTGTGCAGCGCCTGGAAATTCGAGTTGCACAGCACCAGCCGGTTATCGGCGTCCCACAGCACGAAGGCTTCCGGAATGGTCTCGATGGCGTCGCGCAGCCGCAGATCGGCGGCGATGGTGCGCTCGACCAGGGTTTTCTGCTCGGTGACATCGACGGCGATGCCGATGAGATGCAGACCCGGCTCGCCCGGCTGGCGCACCAGTTCGCAGCGCGCCCGCAGCCAGACCCAGTGACCGTCGGCGTGGCGCATGCGGAACGCGTGGTCGATCGAGGCGGCTTTGGATTCGGCAAGCTGGGAGGCGACCTCGTAGAGCCGCACGTCCTGCGGATGCACCAGCGCGCTGACGTCGCCGAATGACAACAGATCGTCCTTCGCCTCGAGCCCCAGAATGGCGAACATCGACTGCGACCAGAAGATGCGGCCGCGGGCGAGGTCCCAGTCCCACAGCCCGCAACGGCCGCGGTTGAGCGCGGTATCGATCCGGCCGCGCACCGTTTCATAGATATTGTCGGCCTCGCGCGCCCGCGTCGACTGCCAGTGGAAAGCAAAGCCGAGGATCAGCACGACGAAGCCGGTGGTGGCGGACAGCGTGATGGTGAGCGTCGTGATCGAGCGCCAGGGACCGAGCGCGTCGCTGATCGACTGCAAGGCGGCAATCTGACCGAACGGCGCGGTGAGCGTGTGCACGGTGGCGAGCGAGCGCGCCCCGGTCGGCACCACGATTTCCATGACGCCGGCATTGGCGCCAAAGGTGGTGAGCGGCTGGATCGGGCCGAGCAGATCGATCAGCCGGCTGCCGATGACGCCGTCGGTCGCCGGCGTCGCGGCGATGATGATGCCGTCGGCATTGGTGAGGAGAAAGCGCCGTCCTCCGGTGGTTGCCCAGGACGGCAGCGCGTCGGCGAGGATTTCATGCGGGCGGTGGGCGGCGTCGGTTGGCTCGGCGAGGGGGCGATTGAGCCGTTCGGCCACGATGCCGGCGGCGGCTTCCAATGTGCGCACGGTGTCGCTCAGCGTCAGGCGGCGATGGTCGAGCACCTGGGTGCCGGCGCCGACGCAGATCGTGATCAAAAAAGCGATGATCAGGACCGGAACCGCACGCCGCAGCAGCGGCTCGGCTGTCAGCAGGCGGCGGTATGTGGGTTTGGCAATCGATTGCGCCAGCCCCTTGATCGAATCGGTACGCGTAGACGCACTCGCCGCTTCGGCGCGCGCCATGAAGGCCTCCACTCGGAATTCCCCTGCCACCCTCGTCCGGAAGGATGTGCCGCATCGCTCCGAATCACTTGCGATTTGAATCGATGGGGAGTCGTTTGTCGAGAGTCTACGTCAAGGAATTTGTAACTGTTGCGCACAGATTCGCATTTGCCAGCCGCGGGCCTGCGTCGCCTCAAGCGCCGCCGGGTTTTCGCGATTTAATGCGGTTCGAGCGCGCGCTCGACGATGTCGGCGACGTCGCGCGACAGGCCTGCCGCCGATTTGATGCGGTTGAGCGCCGCCTCGGCCTTGGCCCGGCGCGGCGCGTCCATGGTGCGCCAGCTGCGGAACGCGGTCGCGAGCCGCGCCGCGACCTGCGGATTTTTCGGGTCGAGCGCCAGCACCGTGCCGGCGATGAAGTCATAGCCCTGGCCGTCCGGACGGTTAAACTGGGTTGGATTGGACAGCGCGAAGGAGGCGATCAGGGACCGCATGCGGTTGGGATTGTTGAACGAAAACGCCGGATGGGTGGTGAGATTGCGCACCCGGTCGAGCGTCGCCGGCTCCGGGATCATGCCCTGCACCGCAAACCATTTATCGACCACCAGCGCATTGCTCGAATAGCGGCGATAGAAATCCGCCAGCGCCCGTTCGCGGGCCGGCCCCTCGTGCTGCGCCAGCGTCGAGAGCGCTGCCATGCGGTCGGTCATGTTGTCGGCGGCCTCATATTGCCGCTCCGCCCCAGCCAGCGCCTCGGCATCGCCGCCCGCCGCGAGCAGATCGAGGCAGGCATTGCGTAGCGCGCGCTTGCCGGCGCTCGCCGCGTCGGGCGAATAGGCGCCGCGCACCGTCATGCGCTGATAGGTCTCGGCGAGCGTCGGCTTGAGCTTTTCGCCGATGTCGCGGCGCAGGCGCAGCCGCGCGCTATAAATGGCGCCAGGATCGATGTCCTTGCCGATCTCGCGGGCAATGTCGGCTTCGCCCGGTGGAGTGAGCGCCAGCGTGACGAAAGCCGGCTCCAGGCCGCGACCGGCGAGCACGGATGCCAAAGCATCGATCAACTGATCGTCGCCACGCGGCGGCTTGCCGATGCGGAACGCTGCGACATTCTCGATCAATAACGTCATCGCGGTCGATTGGATCGCCTGCCAGCGATTGAACGGATCGCTGTCATGCGCCGCCAGAAAGGCGAGATCGCCAGCGCTGAGATCGCTGACCAGCTTGATCGGCGCCGAAAAGCCGCGATTGATTGACACCACCGGGCGCTCGGCAATGCCAGTAAACGTGAAAGTCTCGGCCGGCTGCGCCAGCAGCAGCACGCCGTTGTCCGGCGCCGAGCCGTCGATCAGGCGCAGTGGCAGGTCGCGGCCATCCTTGCCGACCAGGCCGAGGCGCAGCGGAATCACCATCGGCTGCTTCACCGGCTGGCCCGGCGTCGGCGGCACGCTTTGCGCGAGATCAAGCGACAGGGTTTTCGCCTTGGCGTCGTGGCGGCTGCGCATGGTGACCTGCGGCGTGCCGGCCTGCGAATACCAGCGCACGAACTGGCTGAAGTCGCGCGTGCTGGCATCGGCGAAGCACTGCACGAACTGCTCGACGGTCGCGGCCTCGCCATCATGGCGCTTCAAATAGAGGTCCATGCCGGCGCGGAATCCCTCAGGGCCGAGCATGGTCTTGATCATGCGCACGACCTCGGCGCCTTTTTCGTAAATCGTCGTGGTGTAGAAGTTGTTGATCTCCTTGTAGGCCTCCGGCCGCACCGGGTGCGCCAACGGTCCGGCGTCCTCGATGAATTGCGTGCTGCGCAGATTGCGGACGTCGCTGATGCGCTCGACCGCGCGCGAGCGCTGATCGGCGGAAAATTCCTGATCGCGGAACACGGTGAGGCCTTCCTTCAGGCAAAGCTGGAACCAGTCGCGGCAGGTGATGCGGTCGCCGGTCCAGTTATGGAAATATTCGTGGGCGATCACCGACTCGATACCGGCGAAGTCGCTGTCGGTCGCGGTGTCGCCGCTCGCCAGCACATATTTGTCGTTGAAGATATTGAGGCCCTTGTTCTCCATCGCCCCCATGTTGAAGTCGGACACGGCGACGATCATGAAGATGTCGAGATCGTATTCGCAGCCGAACGCTGTCTCGTCCCAGTGCATCGCGCGCTTGAGCGAATCCATGGCGTAGCCGCAGCGGTCTTCCTTGCCTGGCTCGACATAGATCTTCAGCGTGACCTCGCGCCCTCTCCTGGTGACAAAGCGGTCCTCGACCGAGCCGAGATTGCCGCCGACCAGCGCGAACAGATAAGACGGCTTCTTGAACGGGTCCTGCCACACCGCAAAGTGGCGGCCGCCCGGCAGGTCGCCGCTATCGACCAGATTGCCGTTCGCCAGCAGCACCGGCGTGTCCGCCTTGTCGGCTTCGATGCGGGTCGTATAGACCGCCATGACGTCGGGTCGGTCGGGGAAATAGGTGATGCGGCGGAAACCTTCGGCCTCGCATTGGGTGCAGTAATTGCCGCCGGTGCGGAACAGGCCGGAGAGCTGGGTATTGGCGGTCGGATCGACCAAGGTCTCGATTTCGAGCCTGAATGGCCGGTTCGGCGGCTGCGGAATGGTGAGCTGGTCGGGTGTGACGAGATAACTGTCGATCCCGGGGGTTTCGCCGTCGAGCTTCAACGACACCAGCTTGAGATCGTCGCCGTCGAGAATGAGCGGCGCCGCGGCGGTCGCCGGATTCGGCTTGAGCAGCAGTGTCGCCCGCACTGTCGTCGCGGTCGGATGCAACGAGAATGCGAGATCGACCGTCTCTACCAGCCAGTCGGGCGGCGCATAGTCTTTCAAACGAGTGGTCTGGCCGGTTTCGGTGCGCATGATGTCCTGATGTATGGAATTGGAACGTCTTAGCCAATCGGCTCGGCATGGCCGATCACCCGCACGATGGAGGGAGCTTTGCGCCGCAGGGCGCGCTCGACCTCGTCGACTTTCTCATGCACCGCCTGCACGCTGAGGCCGGGATCGACCCGGCAATGGAAATTGACCACCTCGCCGTCCTCGCTTTCGCGCACGCGCACGTCGTGGACGTCGCGGATGACGCGGCCTTCGGCGGCGATTTCGGCCAAGGCGATTTCGATGGCGCGCTGACGTTCGGCCGGCGCCTCGCGGCCAAGCGTGCGATGCGGCTCGAGCGGCTCGATGTGGGTATCGACTTCGACCTCGGCGCCAAGCTCGGTGGCGACTGCGTCCTCGAGCCCGTCGGCGATGTCGTGGGCTTCCGCCAGCGACAGCCGGCCGTCGACCTCGAGGTCGAGCGACACGGCAAGCCGGCCATGGACATCCTGCACGGTGACATGATGGACCGCCAGCGCCCGGTTGCGCGCAATGACCATGACGCGTTCGAGCACGCTTTCGCTGCTCAGCGCCACCGGTTCGGCGGTGACCGAGACTTCGGCCCGCGGTACCTCGTCTCGGATCGCAGCGACCAACTCGTCCTTCAGCGCGTTGACCTGGTCGAGCGGCAAGGTGCGGCTGACGGCCACGTTGAGGTCGATGAATATCTTTTCGCCAACCTCGCGGGCGCGGACCTGATTGACGGCGACGACGCCGGACACGGCACGCGCCGCCCTGCTGACCTTTTCGGCAACGCCCTGCGGCGCGACATCGGTCAAGGTGTCGATGGTGCGCCTGCCGAGCCGCCAGCCGGCGATGCAGACCAGCACGGCGACGACCAAAGCCGCCGCCGAATCCGCCCATGGCAGGCCAAATCGCACGCCGACCAGCCCGACCAGGACGGCGGCGGAGGCCCACAGGTCCGATGAAAAATGCAGCGCGTCGGCTTCCAGTGCCTGGCTCGACGTCTTGTGGGCGGTATGGGTGAGGGCGCGGGCGCGGAAGAAATCGACCACGATCGAGGCCGCGATCACCACGAAGGCCGCTACGGTTGCCTCAACGGCATGGGTCTGGTGTTCAATCAGGCGCTTGCCGGCTTCCCACATCACCACCCCGGACAGCAGGAATAGCAGCGCGGTTTCCGCCAGCGCCGAGATGCTCTCGATCTTGCCGTGGCCGTAGTGATGCTCGGCGTCGGCCGGCTTGCCGGATATCCGCACCGCCACGTAGGTCATGATCGTGGCGCCGAGATCGATCAGCGAGTGACCCGCTTCCGACAGGATCGCCAGCGACCCGGTCATGATGCCGACCACGGCCTTGGCAATCGTAAGTGCGCCCGAGGCGGCGATCGACGTCAGCGCGACCTGTTCTTTTTCACTTTGCATGAATGACGATGCGAATGAGTTGCAGGACGCGGCCCGTTGCCGGTCCCATGCAGATATGACCAATCGCACCGCTAATCCAGCGCGGTTTTGCGGAATGTTACCAGCTGCGGTGAAGCAGCGGTCGCACAACGCGACCGCCGTTATCGCGCAGGAACTTCGCCGAGCTGGAGGCGCGAAGAAGGTCCGCCGTCTAGCCAAACCACTTGGCGAAAATCGCGCGATAGCCGCCATTCTCGCGCATGATATGCAGCCATTGATCGACGTAATCTTTCAACGCCACGTCGCGTTGCAGCCAAAAGCCCATCTCGGAGAAATCGAACGGATGGTCCGGATGAACGGCACAGAGCACGCCGGGATGCAGTTTCTGCTGATACAGCGTTTCCGAGGCATCGGTCATCATGAGATCGGCGTCACCTTTGGCGATCTGATCGAAAATCGTGACGTTGTCCTTATAAACCTGGATATTCGCGCTTTTGAGATTGGCGCGGGCAAACCGTTCGTTGGTGCCGCCGGGATTGACGATGACGCGGGTCTCGGGCTTGTCGATCTCGGCGAGTGTGCCGAACTTCGCGACATCCGCACAGCGGGCGATCGGCGTCTTGCCCTGACGCATGGTCGGTGAGGTGAAGAAGCCTTTCTTTTGCCGGTCGAGCGTGATCGACACGCCGCCGCTGACCATGTCGAACTTGTCGGCCTCGAAATCCTTCAGCATGGTCGGCCAGCTGGTCTGCACGAACTCAACCTTGACACCGAGCGTCGTGCCGAGTGCCTGCGCCATATCGATGTCGAAGCCTTCGAACGTCGACGTGCTCTTGTCGAGGTAGCTGAAAGGCCGATAGTCGCCGGTCGTGCCGACGCGCAGGCTGCCGCGGCTGATAATCTCGTCGAGTCGGGACGCCGGCGCTTGCGTCTGCGCAAATGCGGCCGTGGTCAGCACAAAGCAGGTAACAAGGGCGGTCGCCGCAAACCTGAGATTACGCAACATAGGATGCCTCCAATAGTTCGCCGTCGTGCGGGGTTGTTACTTTATCGTGGCGCAAATGATGTGTCATCTTTCGCTGTCTCTGCGCGGCTGCGACCGAAACGTTCATTTCAAGGGCCGAATGCAGACCGGCAGCCCGTTCCGGCCGCTGGTCCATGCCGATGAAATGGACTAGACGTCTGGACCCAAATTGAACGGTGGAACTGTGCTCGATCGCCGCTTTTGTATCGCCCCGATGATGGAGTGGACCGACCGGCATTGCCGGTATTTCCACCGGCTGCTGACGCACCGCGCGTTACTCTACACGGAGATGCTGACGACCGGCGCGGTGCTGCGTGGCGATCGCGCGCGGCTGCTGGGTTTCGACGCCGCCGAGCATCCGGTCGCGCTACAGCTCGGCGGCTCCGATCCCGTCGCGCTCGCGGAATCGGCGCGCATCGGCGAGGATTTCGGCTACCGCGAAATCAATCTCAATATTGGCTGCCCGTCGGACCGCGTGCAGGAAGGCCGCTTTGGCGCCTGCTTGATGGCGGAGCCGCAGCTGGTCGCGCAATGCGTGGCGACAATGAAAAACGCGGTCAAAATTCCGGTGACGGTAAAGTGCCGCATCGGCATTGACGAGCAGGACCCGCAGCACAGCCTGTTCGGCTTTGCCGCGGCGGTGAAGGCGGCCGGCGCCGACGCGCTGATCGTCCATGCGCGCAAGGCCTGGCTCAAGGGCCTGTCGCCGCGCGAGAACCGCGACCTGCCGCCACTTGATTACGCGCTGGTGCATCGGCTCAAGGCCACGCATCCGGATTTCGAGATCGTGCTCAATGGCGGCATCGCCAGCCTCGAGCAGGCGCAAAGCGAGATCGGGCAGCTCGACGGGGTGATGATGGGCCGTGCCGCTTATCAGGAGCCGTGGCGGCTGCTTGCGGTCGATCCGACGTTTTTCGGCGAGCCTCCGTCTTTCTCATCCGCGAAAGACGCCGCGTTCACCATGATGCCCTATATCGAGCGCGAACTGGCTAAGGGCGTTCGGCTGCACGCCATCACCCGTCACATGCTCGGCCTGTTCCGAGCCGTGCCCGGCGCGCGCGCCTATCGCCGCCATCTTTCAACGCAAGCCGTCAAGCCCGGCGCCGACGCTTCTGTCATGGCTGATGCGCTCGCGCAGGTGGTGGACAGCACCGCGGATTTGTCGAACATCGCGGCATAAGCTACCGCGCCGCTCGTTGAGTCCCTCCTGCCGCTCTATCCGGGGAATCACAGTGCTGGCCTATCCAGTCAGCGAAATCGTCTGGCTTGTGGTTTGCGTCCTCGCCGGCGGCGTCGTCACGGGTGTTCTCGCCGGCCTGTTCGGCATCGGCGGCGGTGGCATCATCGTTCCGGTGCTTTACGAGGTATTCGGCCTCATGCAGGTGCCGGATGCCGTGCGCATGCAGCTCTGCATTGGCACCTCGCTCGCCATCATCGTGCCGACCACGGTGCGCTCCTACATGGCGCACAAGAAGAAGGGTGCGGTGATCCCGGACGTGGTGCGCATCTGGACGCTGCCGGCGATCGTCGGCGTGGTGGTCGGCGCGGTCACCGCCTCGTTCGCGCCGTCCACGGTATTCAAGATCGCCTTTGTGGTGTTCGCGACCTTTATCGGCATCAAGATGCTGTTCGCCGGCGATCGCTGGAATCTCAGCAAGGAATTGCCGGGTCGCGGCTTGCTTGCGGTTTTCGGATTCATCACCGGGCTGTTTTCGTCGCTGGTCGGCGTCAGCGGCGGGGCGGTGTCGAACGCCGTGCTCACGCTCTATGGCCAGCCGATGCAGCGGGCTGTCGCCACCTCCGCCGGCATCGGCGTCCCGATCACGATCGTCGGCACGATCGGCTATGTGTGGGCCGGCTGGGCCTATACGGCACAGCTGCCGCCGCTGTCGCTTGGCTTTGTCTCGCTGATCGGATTTGTCCTGATGGCGCCGGTGTCGAGCTTCATGACGGGCTATGGTGTGCGGCTGGCGCATTGGCTGCCGCGGCGCAGTCTGGAAATCGGATTCGGCGTTTTTCTGATGCTGGTGTCGCTGAGATTTCTGGCGACGCTGCTGTGATCGCTTGGCTTATGGCGCGGCGCGCAGCCGCAGCTTGTCGCCGCGCACTTCCCAGCTTTCCAGCCGGTTGAGGAAGGTCATTCCCAGCAAATTGCTTTTGAGTTGGCCGGATTGCACGACCAGCGCCGGAACCTCGCGCTCGGTCAAGCCGCCGACCGCCAGCCGGTCGAGCGTCACCGGCGCAGCGCGGGTGCGCCCGTTGGCGGTGTCGACGTTGATCGTATAGGCGAGCATGTCGGTCGGCAGGCCGGCGGCCTTGGCGGCTTCCTGCGTCAAGATCACCGAGCTGGCGCCGGTGTCGAGCACCATCGCGACCTTGGCGCCATTGATGCTGGTATGGATCGCGAAATCTCCGCCGTTGCTGCGCACGATCTCGGCCGTGCGGCCATGCATCGCGGCGCGGCCCGGAATGAGCTCGGCGAGAACGCGGTCGCCGGCTTCGTGAAGTTCGAGCCGGTAGGCGTAAGCGACGGACAGCAGCAGGCCGATGACCGTCCAGAACAGCAGCGCCTCGACGGCGCGGGTCAGTCGCTCGCGGAACAGCAGCAGCACGAGGCCGCCGACGAACACCACGATCGCCACCTTCAGGAGCAGCGCTGAGACGTCGTGTCGCAGCAGATTGCTGATCGCGTCCGTGTCGTTGCTGGCGATCACGACCGCGAGCGATACCGCGACACCGAACAGCAGCGACCAGAGCAGGCGTCGGCTCATGGCGTCACGCGTTCGCCAAGCTAGCGCGCCGCGCGGCGAGGCGGGCCGGCAACTCGTCCATGATGCGCGCGCGTTCGCTGGCGCTGAAGCGCGTCCATTGCGCGATTTCCGTCAGCGTGCGCCCGCAGCCGAGGCAGAGGTCGGCCTTGGCATCGAGGGTGCACACTTTCACGCAAGGGCTGGCGATGGCGGCCATCGGCGATCCGGGGCTCAATTCTGGCGGCAACATAGACGTCGCGGCGCGGAACACAATTGCAGCTATCGTCGCACCTTCAGGTTCCGACCCGGAACAGCGGTTGCTTGAGGATGCTCGCCCGATCGGCCCGGCCGGCCAGTTCGGCATCGGATTTCGGCTGGGTCGGCGGCGAGTGATCCATCGGCGCCATGGCGGCGACCACGCGCTCCGGCGGGAAGGTCACGATCACCTCGGTGCCGATGCGCAGCTTCGACTTGAGCGTGAACGAGCCGCCATGCAGGTCGACCAGGCTTTTGGCGATCGGCAGTCCCAAGCCGGCGCCCTGTTCGGCGGACTTGATCGAATTCGAACCCTGGCCGAAGGATGCCAGCACGATCGGGATTTCCTCTTCCGGAATGCCCGGTCCGGTGTCCTTGACGCTCATGTATTGGCCGCCCGACGCGGTCCAGCCGACCTTGAGCCAGATCTCGCCGCCCGGCGGCGTGAACTTGATCGCGTTCGACAGCAGGTTGAGGCAGATCTGGCGCACCGCGCGCTCGTCCGCCCAAAGCCGCGGCAACTCCTGCTCGAACACCTCGTGGATGGTGATGCCGCGATTGCTGGCGCGCAGCTTGAGCAGATGATCGCAGTCCTCGACGATCGCCGCCATCGAAATGGATTCTTCGTTGAGCTCGTAGCGCCCGGCCTCGATGCGCGACAGGTCGAGAATTTCGTTGATCAGGCCGAGCAGATGCACCCCCGAATTATGGATGTCGGCTGAATATTCCTTGTAGGCCGGCACCGAATGACCGCCGAACACTTCGGACTTCATGACTTCCGAGAAGCCGAGAATGGCGTTGAGCGGCGTGCGCAACTCATGGCTCATCTGCGCGAGGAAGCGCGACTTGGAGATGTTGGCGGCTTCGGCGCGGCCGCGCGCCTCGTCGGAGATCGCCTTGGCCTGTTCAAGCTCGCCGATCAGGGCGTCCTTTTCGGCGCGCGCCATCAAGGTCGCCAATGTGGTCGAATGCAGCCGGTAGGCGAGCAGGGCGAAATAGCCTTCAGCCGTCACTGCCATGGCGGCGAGAATGTAGTCGCGCAGGGTGCCTTGCAGCGCGAAGTCCAGTGCGATTGCCGCGGTGACGGGAATCGTTGCCGCATAGACCGCCATCGGCAGGCTCGACGCCAGCATGCTGGAGACCGCGACCACCAGCAGCATGACGAACAGCATGAAGGTCGAGGAGCTTTCGTCGCCGCCGACCGGATGGATCAGGATGAACATCCAGGCAAGGCCGTAGAACAGATCGAGCATGATGAAGCGCAAGCGCCATCGGCGGGCGCCGGCTTCATTCGGCGTCTCCGCCAGGAATCTCTTGCAGGTGCTGATGATGACGAGATGGATCACCAGCACCGAGGCGGTCCATGCGCCCGCGGCGGTGGCGCCGGTCCACAGGCTCGACAGCGAGCCGATCGTACCGACCAGCAACAAGATCACGAACGAAGCCGAGATCCGCGTCTGCGCATATTGGCGCAGCAATTCGAGATCGAAGAACGGGCGGGTGCCGGTGGTCGAGATCAGGCGATCGCGCGCGTCGCGCACGTATTGCGCCGCGAGCCGCCGGCGCACCGGCGAGCTTTCGGAAGGAACCGCAAGGGGATCGGACTGTTCGCCGGGGATCATGCAACGCAACTCTGGGCAACCGCCTGCAAAGTCGCGCAAATTCGTTAAAGCCAAGCTTAAGGCCCGGCTAAAAACGCTGGTTAAACGATCGTTACACCGACGCCATGGTCGCTTATCCGGCGCTTGACCGGCCGTATTGCGCCGTGGTCGGTTCAATCTCGGCCATTTGTCGCCGATTTGCCGGGGAATGAGACCGATGAAGCTCTATGACTCGGGCCGCGCGCCCAATCCACGCCGGGTGCGGATCTTCCTGGCCGAGAAGGGCATCGCAGTGCCCACCGAGCAGGTCGACATGATGGCCGGCGCCCAGCGCAGCCCGGAATATACCGCGATCAACCCGCTGCAGCGGATGCCGGCTCTGGTGCTGGACGATGGCACCGTCATCACCGAATCGATCGCGATCTGCCGCTACTTCGAGGCGCAACAGCCAGACCCGCCGCTGTTCGGGACCGGCGCGCTCGAAACCGCCCTGGTCGAGATGTGGAATCGGCGCTGCGAGATCAATCTGCTGCTGGTGGTCGCCAACGTCTTCCGCCATCTGCACCCGGCCGCCAAGACCCTGGAAGTGCCGCAGGTGCCGGCCTGGGGCGAGGCCAACAAGCCGCGCGCGCTCGATTTCCTGAAAATCCTCGACGAACAACTCGGCAAGCATCGATTCGCCGCCGGCGCCAATTTTTCGGTGGCCGACATCACCGCGCTGTGCGCGGTCGATTTCCTCAAACCGGCGCGCATCGAGCTGCCGGCCGAGCTCAGCAACGTGAAGCGCTGGCATGCCGAGGTTTCGGCGCGGCCAAGCGCCGGCGCATAATCCATCACTGGCTGACCAGCGCGGCAACCAGGGGTTTGCCGGGCGGCGATGGGCGCAGGCGAGGCGGGCGTATGCTCGAGATTAGGATTGCCTGTTCGTCGTCGATCGCATAATTAGCGAACTCGCATCGCAAGCAGGGGGAATATATCATGCGAATGATTGCTCTTTGTATGTTCACAGTGATGGCTTTGGGAGCTGCCGTCATTGCCACTTCACAGGCGAAGCCGGTGATTAGTTCGACGCGCTATATGGAGACAATTTATCACGACTGCCCGCAGATGACCGACGTTCAGGATTGCAATCTCTCGTTCGCTAAAATTCCAGCCGGGAAGGTGCTTACCATTCAGATCGTCAACTGCACGATGTCGGCGGTCTATAACGGCGCTTTTCTAATGACTGCTTATCTGAAGGTTTCCAATGTTGGCACTGTCGGTACGCAAGTGGCCATCCCGGCGACGATCGTCGGTAACACCCAGAGCTCTCTCACCTTTGCGGCAAACCACCAAATCTTCGCTTTTGCCGCGGCCGGCTACGCGCCGACCGTTCAGACTCATTGGAGCCACGATGTCAACGCCGACATCACTTGCACGATTGCAGGCCAACTTGATGCAGCTAACTAGGTCGCACGGCGCGGTGGTGGAGCACCTAAGCCAACCAGTCGCCCCACATTGGAGCTCAGCAGATTGAAGCGCTGGCACGCCGACGTTTCGGCGCGGCCGAGCGCTGGCGCATAGGACGTACCGGCCGATGCGCCTCACCATCATCGGCTGCGGCGATGCCTTCGGCTCCGGCGGCCGCGCCAATACCTGCTTCTGGCTGGAAACCGCGAAGGGCGTGCTCGCGGTCGATTTCGGCGCCTCGGCCTTGCCGGCGCTCAAGGCGAGGGGGCTCGATCCGAACCGCATCGACGCCGTGGTGCTGTCGCATCTGCACGGCGATCATTTCGGCGGCCTGCCGTTTTTGCTGCTCGACGCGCAATTTCTGTCGCGGCGCGAGCGGCCGCTGTTGATCGCCGGTCCGCCAGGGACGCGGGCGCGGCTCGACGCGCTGATGGAGGCCATGTTCCCGAAATCGACCGGATCGAAATGGAAGTTCGCCTGGCAGGTCGCCGAGATCGAGGTCGGGATTCCAGACGACGTGCTCGGCCATTCAATCGTCACGCGCGAGGTGATCCATCAGTCCGGCGCGCCCTCGACTGCGCTGCGGCTGTCCGACGGCGAGAAGACCTTTGCCTATTCCGGCGACACCGAATGGACCGACGCGCTGCTGCCGATCGCGAACGGCGCCGATCTTTTCATCTGCGAATGTTACGCCTATGCCGGCAGGCTGACCGGGCACCTGAGCTGGGAAACCATCAAGGCGCGGCTGCCGGAGTTCAAGGCGCGCCGGGTGATGACGACGCACATGAATCCGACGGTATTGGCGCGGCTCGATGAGCTGCGAGCCGCCGGCGTGCTGGTGGCGGAAGACGGGCTAGAGCTGGAGTTTTGAGTGTTCGGCCTTCCAGCGAATGAGGAGTGCCACAACGCCTAGCTGGCCACCTTGTGAAGAAAAACCTCAATCTTTTCGCGCAGGCGGGTTGCCGCAATTTCCACGTCTTGCGAACTGGCGGAAACTATCTTTGCCGAGCCGTTGGCTTTGGCAACGGCAGCGGTGACCTGTTCAAAAATTCCGGCCGCCGCACGCGCCCCTTGCGCGGCGTTGGCGACGCTTTGGGAAATCTCGCCGGTCGCGACATTTTGCTGCCTGACCGAAGCCGCGATCGAAGACGTGTACATGTTGATTTCATTCATGCGGCCTGCAATGCGGCTGATCGCCTCGACTGCGCTACGGGCGGAATCCTGCATGGCCTTCATCTGGCCCGCAATCTCTTCGGTGGCCTTCGCGGTCTGCACCGATAGCGATTTCACCTCGGCGGCGACCACCGAAAAGCCCCGGCCGGCCTCGCCGGCGCGCGCGGCTTCAATCGTGGCATTGAGCGCAAGCAAATTGGTTTGTCCAGCGATATTTTGAATGAATTTGATCACGTCGCCGATTTTCTGGGTGACTTCCGCCAGCGCGGTGACTTCATTGTTGGTCTGGCCCGCTTCGGCAACGGCGGCTGCAACGACATCTTTCGCCTGGGTAAGCTGCCGGTCGATCTCCATGATCGACTTGGCCATTTCATCAGCCGCTCCGGCCGCGGTTGAGACCGCGCTCGATGCACTATTCGATTGATCGGCGCCGCCGGCAGCCCGCAACGACGTTTCATCGGACGACGACAACAAGTCCGTCGCCATCAAGCTCATCGAATTGGCGCTGCTGCTGACCGACTGCAGAACGGATTCTATCTCATGGCGAAATGATTGAATTGCATCCTCAATCAATGCGCGACGCTTTTCCTGTTCGGCAAGCGATGCGGTTTTTATCTCGCTCTGCCGCCGCTCGGTAATGTCATCGTGGGTGCCCACCCAATACTCACCGCCAACAATCGGCTTATTCACGACGGAGATCACGCGCCCGGCGGAGTTCTCGATGGTCGAGTTTATGGTCTTGCCCTCTGCCATGGCCGCAACGAGGCCCGCCCGGTAGGCCTCGGGGTCCGCCGCCAGGCTTCCGGTCGACGTTCTACGCTTGATGACATCAACGAGCATAGTGCCAGGCTTAACCGCGTCGCGCGTAAGGCTGTACATTTCCAGATAGCGGTCGTTGCAGATCACCAGCCGTTCCATCCGGTCGAACATAACGACTCCCTGCGTCATGTTGTTCAACGCAGTCGCCAACAACAGGCTTTTGTCGACCAGCAGACGATCCGCGATCGAGATCACCAGGCTGGTGCCGAGAACGGCGACTGCGGCGCTGGCCACCGCAAGTGCCAATGTGGTCGGAGAGATCGACAGGCCGGCCATGATTTGGGACGGATCCGGGACGATCTCAACCGCTCCCATGGCGGTGAAGTGATGTGAGACAATCGCCAGCGTGAGCAACAGCGCGGCAAGCAAGGTGGAACGAAGATCGTTCTTCCTGACCGCAACGCTCAGCGCCGCTATTCCAAGCAGCATTCCTAAAACGATCGATGCCGCGACCAGGTCGAGTGACCAGGTCACGCGGCCCGGCAACTCCAGCGCCCACATGCCGAGGTAGTGCATGCCGGCAACGCCCGCTCCGACAATTCCGCCGCCGATCGCCGGTCCGTAAGGCGGCGCGCTGTACACCGCTACCGCTAACCCGACACCGGTGATGGCGATGGCCACCAGCAGTGAGAGCGCAGTAAGGCCGATATTATACGCGATCGAGATTCCGGGATCATAGGCCAGCATCGCAATGAAATGCGTCGCCCAAATTCCGCAGCCTGTCGCGGCTCCGGCGCCCAGGATCCAGATGGCCCGGGTACGGCGCGCTGCGGCTCGGGCGCGGCTAAATAGACTGACGGCCGTCAAGCTGGCGAGGAAACAGACAATGCCGGCAACGACGACCAAGCGCAGGTCGTGCTCTCCGCCGAGGCACGTCAGAATGCGAAACATGGTCGGAGCTGCCGTGAGGGATGACCGTCGCGGGCAGTCTTATCCGGTAAATATTTCTTTAACGTTAAATCGGAGCTGCCTGCCGGCGCACTTCAGCGCTCCAGCCTTGCCAGCAGGCTCGACGTATCCCAGCGCTTGCCGCCCATCTTCTGCACTTCGGCATAGAACTGATCGACCAGCGCCGTGACAGGCAGGTTGGCGCCGTTCTTGCGCGCCTCGCCGAGGCAGATGCTCAGATCCTTTCGCATCCAGTCGACGGCGAAGCCGAAGTCGAACTTGCCGGCCATCATGGTCTTGTAGCGGTTCTCCATCTGCCAGCTTTGCGCCGCGCCCTTCGAGATCGTGGCGATCAGCTTCTCGATGTCGAGTCCGGCCTTCTTGGCGAAATGGATGCCCTCGGACAGGCCCTGTACCAGTCCGGCGATGCAGATCTGGTTGACCATCTTGGCAAGCTGGCCGGAGCCGGGCGCGCCCATCAGGTTGCAGGCGCGCGCATAGGCGTCGATCACCGGCTTTGCCTTGGCGAACACCGGCTCATCGCCGCCGCACATCACGGTCAGGACGCCGTTCTCGGCGCCGGCCTGGCCGCCCGACACCGGCGCGTCGATGAACTCAAAGCCGTTTTTCTTGGCGGCCTCGTAAAGCTCGCGGGCGATCTCGGCCGAGGCGGTGGTGTGATCGACGAAGATCCTGCCCTTGCCCATGGCCTGGAATGCGCCATCCTTGCCGAGCGTGACCTCGCGAAGATCGTTGTCATTGCCGACGCAGCACATGACGAAATCCTGGCCTTGCGCGGCGGTTTTCGGGGTCGCGGCGGTCTTGCCGCCGAATTTCTCGGCCCATTGCGCGGCCTTGGCGGCGGTGCGGTTATAGACCGTGACCTCGTGCCCGCCTTTGGTTTTGAGATGCCCCGCCATGGGATAGCCCATGACACCGAGACCGATGAACGCAACTTTCGCCATTGAAGTCCTCCCGAATGCTTTCACAGCACGTTCTTTCGCGGGGTGTTTTGCGGCTTATGCCACCATAGATCAAGCCAAGATCGATCAGCCTTCGCAGTGATTGACCGGGGAGGGCCGCGCCCTATTGTGGCGGCCGCAATCGAGGATGTGACCATGGCGGTGACCAAGGAACAGGTGATGGCGGCATTGGCGAACGTGGCGGCACCCGACGGCAGCACGTTGCCGCAGACGCGCGCGCTGTCCGAGGTGCTGGTCACCGACGGCAAGGTGTTCTTCTCGATCACGGTCGATGCCGCGGCCGTCAAAGCCTGGGAGCCGGTTCGCCAAAAGGCCGAGGACGCGGTGCGGGCGGTGGCCGGCGTGCAGTCGGCGCTGGTGGCGCTCACCGCCGAGCGCTCAGGCGGTGCGTCGCGCGGGCCGCAGCCGGCCCACGTCGCCACCCAGCCGCGGGCGGCCGGGGCTCCGGCGGCAAAGCCGCACGCCCATCAGCACGGCGCGCCCAAGGAGCAGCCCGGCATTCCCGGCGTCAACGCCATCATCGCCGTCGCTTCCGGCAAAGGCGGCGTCGGCAAGTCGACCACCGCAGTCAATCTGGCGCTGGGGCTGCGGGATCTCGGCCTTAAGGTCGGCATGCTCGACGCCGACATTTATGGCCCGTCGCTGCCCAAGCTGCTCGCCATCAAGGAAAAGCCGAAAACAATTGGCGGCACCCGCCTGATACCGATCGAGCGTTACGGCATGCGCGTCATGTCGATCGGGTTCCTGATCGACGAAGAGACGCCGATGATCTGGCGCGGGCCGATGGTGATGTCGGCGCTGACGCAGATGCTGCGCGAGGTGGAGTGGGGCACGCTCGACGTCATGGTGGTCGACATGCCGCCCGGCACCGGCGACGCCCAGCTCACCATGGCGCAGCAGGTGCCGCTGCGCGGCGCGGTGATCGTCTCGACGCCGCAGGACCTGGCGCTGATCGACGCGCGGCGCGGCATTGCCATGTTCAATCGCGTCAACGTGCCGGTGCTCGGCGTTGTCGAGAACATGAGCTACTTCCTGTGCCCGCAGTGCGGGACGCGCTCCGACATTTTCAGCCATGGCGGCGCGCGCCATGAAGCCGAGCGGCTCGGCGTGCCGTTCCTCGGCGAGGTGCCGCTGCACATGACGATCCGCGAGAAGTCTGACGCCGGGCTGCCGGTGGTCGCGACCGAGCCGGACGGCGAACACGCCAAGATTTATCGCGACATCGCGGCGCGCGTGCTGGCGCAACTGAAAGGCGGCGGCGGCGCCAAGGCGGCGCCGAAAATCGTCATCGAGGCCTGAGCGCGGCCGCCGGACCCGACAATGCCGGCTTGCTGCCCAAGGATAGCGCAATCGAGCCTCAAGGCCGATAAAGCCCCTGCCCGAAAACCGGGCAGGAGCTTTTTTTTGGCAAAGCGCTGGATTTCCAAATCGCGAAGGGTCATTCTTCCGGGTCGCTGCCGGAACCTCACACACCTCAACAACAACAAAAAATCGACCATCAGGGAGTTATCGACATGAAACGACGTCAATTTTTGACAGCTGCGGGCGCAGGCGTTGCCGCCACCGCGATCGCCGCGCCGGCCATTGCGCAATCGAGCCCCGAAATCAAGTGGCGCTTGACGGCCAGCTGGCCGAAGTCGCTCGATACGCTGTGGGGCTCGTGCGAGAGTTTTGCGAAGTACGTCGGCGAGGCGACCGACGGCAAGTTCCAGATCCAGACTTTCGCCGCTGGCGAAATCGTGCCGGCGCTTGCCACGCTGGATGCCGTTCAGAACGGCACCGTCGAGATGGGCCACACCGCCTATTACTATTACATCGGCAAGGATCCGACCTGGGCGCTGTTCTGCGCGGTGCCGTTCGGGCTGAACACCCGCCAGCAGAATTCGTGGTTCTATGATGGCGATGGCCAGAAGCTGATCGACGAGTTCGGCGCCAAGTTCAACACCAAGAATCTCCTGATGGGCAATACTGGCTGCCAGATGGGCGGCTGGTTCAACAAAGAGATCAAGGAGCCCGGCGACTTCAACGGCATCAAGATGCGCATCGGCGGCTGGGCCGGCAAGACACTTTCGAAACTCGGCCTCATTCCGCAACAGCTTGGCGCCGGTGACATCTATCCGGCGCTGGAGAAGGGCACGATCGATGCGGCCGAATGGGTCGGCCCCTATGACGACGAGAAGCTCGGCTTCTACAAGGTCGCCAAGTTCTACTACTACCCCGGCTGGTGGGAGGGCGGCACCACCAACCACCTGCAGATCAACCTGGAAAAATGGAATCAACTGCCGAAGAGCTATCAGTCGATCATCCGCGCCGCCGCGGGTGCCTGCAATACCGAGCAGACCGCGCGTTATGACGCCCGCAACCCCGCGGCGCTCAAGCGCCTGGTCGCGAACGGCGTGCAGTTGCGGCCGTTCCCGCAAGCGGTGATGGAGGCATGCCTGAAAGCGTCCAAGGAAGTTGACGCCGAAACGTCCGCAGCGAACCCCTTCTACAAGAAGGTGGTGGACTCGATGAATGTGTTCAAGAACGACGAATATCTTTGGTGGCAAGTCGCCGAATATACCTTCGACAGCTTCCAGATCCGTTCGCGCGCGCGGGGTTGATCAACCAGGCCGCCGATTAAACCCAGTCGATATGGAAGGGCCGGCCGAAAGGCCGGCCCTTTTGCGCGTGCGAAGCAATATCATGGCAAATGAACTTCCAGTTTTCGGGAATCCGGTGCAAACTGCCGCGATCTGGTGTGGTCTGCCGCTGGCCTTGGTTATCGGTCTAGACGCGCGAGGACAAAGGGATGGGACGACCCCGTCTCGAATAATAAATTGGGAGGATCCATGAAGACAATGAAGCGTCGTCAATTCCTGACGGCGGCGGGCGCCGGCCTTGCCGCATCCGCGATCGCCGCACCGGCGATCGCGCAGTCAAGCCCGGAAATCAAGTGGCGCATGCCGACCAGCTGGCCGAAGTCGTTGGATACGATCTACGGCGGGGCCGATGTCATGTGTAAGGCGGTGTCCGACGCGACCGACGGCAAGTTCCAGATTCAGCCATTTGCCGCGGGTGAGATCGTTCCCGGCTTGGCGATCGTCGATGCGGTGCAGAACGGCACGGTCGAGATTGGCCATACCGCCTCGTATTACTATTTCGGCAAGGACCCGACCTTCGGCTTCGGCACCTCAGTGCCTTTCGGGCCCAATGCGCGCATCAACCAAGGATGGTGGATGCAGGGCGGCGAGGAAGTGCTCAACAAATTTTACAAAAAATACAATGCCAAGGGTCTGCTCGCCGGCAACACCGGATGCCAGATGGGCGGCTGGTACCGCAAGGAAATCAATTCGGTTGATGACCTCAAGGGCCTCAAGATGCGCATCGGTGGCTGGGCCGGGCGTGTTCTGCAGAAGCTTGGCGGCGTTCCCCAGCAGATCGCCGGCGGCGACATCTACCCCGCACTCGAAAAAGGCACGCTGGACGCCTGCGAGTGGGTCGGTCCCTATGACGACGAGAAGCTCGGCTTCTACAAGGTCGCGCCGCATTACTATGCGCCGGGCTGGTGGGAAGGCGGCTCGATGCTGCTCGCCTTCGTAAACCTCGACAAATGGAATGCCCTGCCGAAGCACTATCAAGCGGCGCTTGAGCAGGCCGGCCACTATGCCAATACGTGGATGATGGCCAAGTACGATGCGGTCAACCCCCTGGCACTGCGCAAGCTGCTTGCCGGAGGCACCAAGCTGCACGTGTTCTCGCCGGCGATCATGGATGCGTCGTACAAGGCGACAATAGAACTGCACACTGAAGTCGCCAAGGAGAACGCCAGCTTCAAGGAGGTCAACGACTCGATGATGGCCTTCACGAAGAATGCCTATCAGTGGTTCCAGGTCGCGGAAAACACCTACGATCAGTTCATGATCCGCGCAATGCGCTGATCGTGCGATCCGAAAAACCAAACCCCGGAGCGAAAGCTCCGGGGTTATTTTTTTGCGCCGCCCGGTTACTTCGACGGCTGGGTGAAGTCGAGCGGCGGCAAATCGAGTTGCGCCGGAATTTCAATCTTGATGGTGTTGGGATCGACGGTGGACAAACCGCGCTTGTAGTGCATGACCATCGCCGGAAATATGATGACCAGCAAAACCATGATCACCTGGATGACGACAAAGGGTACGGCACCCCAGTAGATCTGTCCGGTGGTGATGCCTTCGGTGGGCTTGCCGGTGACGCGGTCGAGATAGGTCTCGCGCGGCGCCACCGAGCGCAGATAAAACAAGGCAAACCCGAACGGCGGATGCATGAACGAAGTCTGCATGTTGACGCCGAGAATGACGCCGAACCAGATCAAGTCGATGCCGAGATGCTCTGCCGCCGGACCGAGCAGCGGGATGATGATGAATGCGAGCTCGAAGAAGTCGAGGAAGAACGCCAGGACGAACACAAAGGCGTTGACGAAGATCAGGAAGCCTATTTGGCCGCCGGGCAATGAGACCAGCAAGTGTTCGACCCAAACGTGCCCATTCACGCCGTAGAAAGTCAGCGAGAACACGCGCGCGCCGATCAGGATGAAGACGACGAATGCCGACAGCTTGGCGGTCGATTCGACGGCCTGCTTTATGAGGTCCCAACTCAGGCGGCGCTTCATCAGCCCAAGCAGGATCGCACCGGTTGCGCCCATGGCGCCGCCTTCGGTCGGCGTCGCAACGCCGATGAAGATGGTGCCGAGTACAAGGAAGATCAGGAACAGCGGCGGCACCATGACAAAGGTGGTTTGCTGCGCCATGCGCGAGAGGAAACGAAAGCCAATCGTCTTGTCGATGATCCAGTTCACCACCGCGATCGAGAAGGCAAAGATGATGCCGCAGAACATCGTCAGTACGACGAAATCGGCGCCGTGCGTGTTGGAATTGCGCATCATCAGATAGCCAAATGCGGCACTCGCCAGCGTCAGGATGCCGAGCGAGGTCAGACCGCGGCTACCATCGTCTTCGCGGAAACCGACCGCTTCCATCGGCAAGCCGGGCGCCGCCTTGGGGGCGACCAGTGTCACGCCGAAAACATAGACGGCATAGAGCCCGGCGAGCACGATGCCGGGGATGAACGCGCCCTCGTACATGTCGCCGACCGAACGGCCGAGTTGATCGGCCATCACGATCAGAACGAGCGAGGGTGGAATGATCTGCGCCAGAGTGCCGGATGCGGCGATGACGCCGGAGGCAACACGCCGATCATAGCCGTAACGCATCATGATCGGCAGCGAGATCAGGCCCATCGAGATCACCGATGCGGCGACCACGCCGGTCGTTGCCGCGAGCAGTGCACCGACGAAGATCACCGCATAAGCCAGGCCGCCGCGGATCGTGCCGAATAATTGCCCTATGGTGTCGAGCAGATCCTCCGCCATGCCGGACCGTTCGAGCACGAGGCCCATGAAGGTGAAGAAGGGAATCGCGAGCAGCGTGTCGTTGCTCATGACGCCGTAGACGCGCTGCGGCAGGGCCTGCATGAAGTCCGGCGAAAACAGGCCGAGCTCGATGCCGATGAAGCCGTAGAGCAGTCCGCAGGCACCCAGCGAGAACGCGGCCGGGTATCCGAGCAGCAGAAAGACCACCAGCGACGCGAACATAATCGGCGCCATGTTCTCGATTACGAACGCAGTCATCTCAAACTCCGCTGCAGCAGCCGCCGGGGTTATCGCTTCTCGATCGCTTGGACGATATGCTCGACTTCGGCTTCGAGCGCATGCGGCTTCGCCTCATGGGGATCCGGAATCATGCCGCGTATGATGGCGAGGCGCTTGATCAACTCCGAGATGCCCTGCAGCAGCAGCAGCGCGAATCCGAGCGCGACCAGCGCCTTGGTCGGCCATTGCGGCAGACCGCCGGCATTCATCGACTGCTCGTTGTTGTGGATCGATTCCTTGAAGAATGGCACCCCGGTCAACACCATCACGATGCAGAGCGGCAGCAGGAAGAAAGCGTGGCCGACGGCGTCGATCGTGCTGCGCAGCCAGCGCGGCAGCAGGTTGTTCACGATATCGATGCGAATATGTTCGTTGGAGAGCAGGGTCCACGGCGAGCACAGCATGAACACCGTGCTGAACAGCACCCATTGCAGTTCGAGCCACGAATTCGACGATGAGTCGAAAACCTTGCGGATGATGGCATTGGCGGTCGAAACGATCACGGCCGCGAACAACGCCCAGGCAATGAGCCGGCCGATCCAGCGGTTCATGGAATCGATGAAACGCGACGTCGGAAGCAACGCCCTGAGGATAGCGTCGAAAGCGCCCACGTCCTGTTTCCCCTCGGCCGCCAAGATCAAGATGATGGCCGGCCATTATTGTTGTTTTCCGGCCCACGCCCGGTTTTGACGCCGGGAACGCGACAATACCCCGACCGGGCTATCATCCGTCAATGGCGAAGTTGCCTCGCGGGCTGGGAAACGGCGCCCGCTTCTAGCGGGCGGCCGACAATGGCCGGCCGAAGGAATTAACCCCCGGTCACGCTCATATGGCGTGATACCGCCGGCTGCTTGTGCCGCCGGTCGAGCACGAAATCGTGGCCCTTCGGCTTCCGCGTGATCGCCTCGTCGATGGCGGCGTAGATCGCCCCATCCGCCTCCGAGGCGCGCAGCGGCGTGCGCAGGTCCGCGGCATCCTCCTGGCCGAGGCACATATAGAGCGTGCCGGTGCAGGTGATGCGGACACGATTGCAGGATTCGCAGAAATTATGGGTCATCGGCGTGATGAAGCCGAGCCGCCCACCGGTCTCCTTGACCCGTACATAACGCGCCGGTCCGCCGGTGTTGTAATCGATGTCCTTGAGACTAAAGCGTTCGGCCAGCCGCGCCCGCACCATCGACAGCGGCAGATATTGCTCCAGCCGTCCTTCACCGACGTCGCCGAGTGGCATGACCTCGATCACGGTCATATCCATGCCGCGGCCATGCGCCCATTCGATCATCGGCACGAATTCATCTTCGTTGACGCCCTTGAGCGCCACCGCATTGATCTTGACCTTGAGTCCGGCGGCCTGCGCGGCATCGATGCCGGCGATCACCTTGTCGAGCTCGCCCCACCGGGTAATGGCGCGGAATTTATCGGGATCGAGCGTGTCGAGCGAAACGTTGATGCGCTCGACGCCATACGACTTGAGCTCGCTCGCATATTTGGCGAGCTGCGAGCCATTGGTGGTCAGGGTCAGCTCCTTGAGCGCGCCGCTCGAAAGATGGCGCGATAGCGATGCGACCAATGTCATGATACCGCGCCGAACCAGCGGCTCGCCGCCGGTGAGCCGCAATTTCGTCACGCCCTTGGCGACGAAGGCGCTGCACAGCCGATCCAGCTCTTCCAGCGTCAGCAGGTCGGCCTTCGGCAGGAACGCCATGTGCTCCGCCATGCAATAGACGCAGCGGAAGTCGCACCGGTCGGTCACCGAAACCCGCAGATAGGTGATGGCGCGCTGGAACGGATCGACCAGCGCCCGTGGCGTGCCGTTCGGGGCGAGGTCCATTGCCGATGTTCCGTTGGCCACAGCCATCGCGCTGTCCTTAAGTCGGGATATGACACCGATATAGGAATTGTGGCCGATATCTGCCACAGCGTCCAATGGGCCAGATAGCACAAAGGCGCGGTGCAAGATGCACCGCGCCTGAACCAGCCCCGACAGGCGGAAGTTACTGTTTGGGCGGGTTAGATGGCCAAGGCGAGCCGGCAGGCGGCGGCGCCGATGCAGCCGCCGGGGCCGGAGCCGCAGCGGGAGCGGCGGTGCCGGATGCTGCAGGCTTCGGCGCCGCGGCAGGTTTCGGCTTGGTCGTAACCGTCCTTGTCGTGGTCGTCGTGACGGTTTTCTTTTTCACCGTGGTTTTTCTCGCCGGCTTCTTCGGCGCCGGCGGCGCGACGGTCAACTCGGCCACGACAGGGTTCGGATTGAGCTTGCTGGTGCCGTCGCCCATCGCGACGAGCTCGACCTGCTCGGTGTCCGGCTGGTAGCCGGGCAGCGTGAAGGTCACCGTGAAGGGCGCATTGGTCGGCACTCTGAGCGAGCAGGGCGTCTTGCAGTTTTGCCCGATCGAAAGCGTCGCCGTGGCGCCTGGCGGCTCGGATTCAAACTGCACTGAATCGGTAATCGGCTCGGGCTTGAGCACGTCAAGGTTCCATGATTGCGACGTACACGCCGCAAGCATAAGGCCGCCGCCCAAGACAAAGAATACGCGGTACATGTGTCCCATCCCCTTCGGAGGCCAGAGCCAGCCGATTAACGCTAAACAATAGAATTGCGGCGAAAGTCGTGCAACCTGCGAGCCCCATTAACCTTACCGCGTTAACCATAGCGCGGCGGGCGGCTTCACGTTCGTCCGGCAAATGGCGCGATGGCCAGCGCAAGTTGGTTAAAATGGCTGATGACGCGGTCGGGGTGGAACTCCGCGACCGGCCGCTCGGTGTAACCAAAGTCGACGGCGATCACCGGCACTCCGGCCGCACGTGCGGTCAGCACATCGGTCGCGGAGTCGCCGATCATGATCGCGGCGTCAATGTTGCCGCCGGCCGCGGCAATCGTCTGATGAAGAATCGCTGGATCGGGCTTTTGCACGCCGAACGTGTCCTGGCCGCAAATCGCCTTGAATCGATCGGCGAGGCCGAGCGTCTTGAGCAACTGCACCGACAGCGCTTCGAGCTTGTTGGTGCAAACCGCCAGGCTGAAACCGTCGTCGGCGAGATCATCGAGCGCGCGTTCGACGCCGGGGAAGGGCCGGGAACGATCGGCGATATGGGCGCTGTAGTGCGCGATGAATTCGGCGAACAGCCGGTCCAGGTATTCGCGCGGCGCTTCGCGGTCTTCCGCGGCCAGCCCACGCGAGATCATCGCCCTGGCGCCGCCGCCGATCAGCGGGCGCGCCTCGGCATAGGGCAGTGGAGGCAACCCCTCGCGGGCGAACACCACATTGAGCGTATCGATTAGATCGGGCGCGGTATCGACCAGGGTCCCGTCGAGGTCAAAAACGATGATGGGCTGCGGCATCAGGGATCGCTAGCGCCGGCACCCAGCCGAGGCAAGCGCCGAATGGCAGCCAAAATCGCGATAAACTCCGCCGCGGATTGCATCTCATGGGTTCGGGCTTTGGTTTCAGCTTTGCCGGATCGGCAATCGAGGCTAGACAGGCGCCTGTCCCAAATTGAATTTAAGCCTTTCCGCGCGATTCAATGAACGCCGATCAACAGAAACGTGCAGCCGCGGCTCGCGCCGTGGAAATGGTGCGGCCGGGCATGTCGCTCGGGCTCGGCACCGGGTCGACCGCGCGTCACTTCGTCGAGCTGCTCGGTGAGCGCGTTCGCGCCGGTCTTGACGTCTCCGGCGTGCCGACATCGGAGGCGACGCGCGCCGATGCCGAGCGCTGGGGAGTTCCGCTCACTACGCTGGAGGCGACGCCGGCGCTCGATCTCACCGTGGACGGGACCGATGAAATCGCGCCCGATTTTACCCTGATCAAGGGTGGCGGCGGCGCGCTATTGCGGGAAAAGATCGTCGCCGCGGCATCGGCCCGCATGGTGGTGATCGCCGACGAATCGAAATGGGTGCCGGTCCTTGGCCGCTTTCCCTTGCCGATCGAGGTGCTGCCGTTCGGCTTTGGCGCCACACAGCGCGCGATCGAGGCGGCGATCGCTCCGGCGGCGGGCGGTGCACTGGCGTTGCGGCGCGGCAAGGACGGCCATGCTTTCGTCACGGATGGAGGCCACTGGATCGTGGATGCCGCGCTCGGCCGTATTGCCGACCCGAAGGTGCTCGCGCTAAAGCTCGCGGCAATCCCGGGAGTCATGGGTCACGGCCTGTTCATTGGGCTCGCGCATACCGCCATTCTTGCCGGTCCCGGCGGCGTTCGCGTCGTCGAGCGGCCCTGATAGATTTTGTCAACGGAGTAGGAAATGACCAAAATAGATTGTCCATTGGCGCGGCGCAGCGCGGTCCTCGCCGTCTGCTTCGGCGCCGCCTTGGTGCTGTGCGGGGCCGCTTTTGCACAGGATGCGAAGCCAAGTGCGGCGGCGGTCGCGACCGCCAAACAGATCATCGTCCTCAAGGGCAGCGATACCATCTTCGGGTCGCTGATCCCCGGCGTGATCGAACAGAACAAGTCGATGTTCGAGCAGCAAAACCCCGCGATCGGCAAGGATCTCGCGACCGTCGCCGCCCAGTTGCGCACCGAACTCGCACCGAAGCTCGACGAGGTGACGAGCGAAGTCGCCCGGATTTACGCCTCGCATTTTACCGAAAAAGAACTCACCGACATATTGGCCTTTTACAGTTCGCCGATCGGCCGCAAGATGATCGGGCAAGAGCCGCGAGCTTTGACCGACGGCATTAACTACGCGCGCGACTGGGCCGGCAAATTTTCCGACGAAGTGGTCACGAGGATGCGCGCCGAAATGAAAAAACTGGGGCACGATATCTAGCGGGCAATTGCCGGCTCGTTTCGCGCGACACATGGCAGATTTCGACGTCGACCTTTTCGTCATTGGCGCCGGTTCGGGCGGTGTGCGTGCCGCGCGCATCGCCGCCAGCCACGGCGCGCGGGTGATGATCGCCGAGGAATATCGCGTCGGCGGCACCTGCGTGATCCGCGGCTGCGTTCCGAAAAAGCTTCTGGTCTACGCCTCGCGCTTTGCCGACGATTTCGAGGATGCCGCCGGCTATGGCTGGCAGGTGCCGCAGCCGACCTTCAACTGGTCGCACCTCATCGCCAATAAGGACCGCGAGATCGCGCGGCTCGAGGCGGCCTATGTGTCGACGCTGGAGCACCACAAGGTCGAGCTGGTCAGGAGCCGCGCCGTTATCGAGGATCCGCACACGTTGCGGCTTGCGACCGGCGCGCGGGTGCGGGCGGAAACCATCCTGATCGCGACCGGCGCGACGCCTTATCATGGCGCGCAGATCGGCGGCCTCGAGCACGTCATCTCCTCGAACGAGGCGTTCTACCTGCCGGAATTGCCCAAGCGCATTCTGATCCAGGGCGGCGGTTACATTGCGGTCGAGTTCGCCGGCATCTTCAACGGGCTCGGCAGCGAGGTCACCGTGGTCTATCGCGGCGACAATATATTGCGCGGCTTTGACGACGATTTGCGCGAGCATTTGCGCGGCGAAATGGAGCGGCGCGGCATCAAGATCATCACGCGCCAGACCGTCGGCTCGGTCGACAAAGTCGAACACGGCTACTGCGTCGAGCTGTCGGACAATGAGGAGTTCACGGTCGACAAGGTGATGTTCGCGACCGGCCGCAAGCCGAATATCAAAGGGCTCGGCCTCGATGCCGCCGGCGTCACGCTCGGCGCCACCGGCAGCATTGCCGTCGATGAATATTCGAGGACCGTGGTGCCGAACATCTATGCGGTCGGCGACGTCACCAACCGGATCAACTTGACGCCGGTCGCGATCCGTGAGGGCCACGCCTTTGCCGACACGGTCTATGGCGGGACGCCAACCCCGGTCGATCACGCCAATGTCCCGACTGCCGTGTTCTCGGAACCCGAATGTGGCGTCATCGGGCTCACCGAAACGCAGGCGCGCGCCCAACTCGCCATGGTCGACATCTACAAGACCAGCTTCCGGCCGATGAAATACGGGCTGGCCGGGCGCGACAGCCGCATGTTCATGAAACTTGTCGTCGACGGCATTACCGGCCGGGTCGCCGGCTGCCATATCGTCGGGCCCGATGCCGGCGAGATGATCCAGCTGATCGGCATCGCGGTGAAGATGGGCGCGACCAAGGCCGATTTCGACGCTACTATGGCGGTGCATCCGACCATGTCGGAAGAGCTCGTCACCATGCGCGACAAGGCCGTCAGTTATGGCCGCGCGGCCGCCGAATAGGCCGCTAAATGTCGATTTCCGTTGTTCTGGCATGTTGCGGCGGGCCGGGTGTATAAGGCGCGCGACTTTTGGGAGTTTCGTTATGGCCGAGCGTTGGTCGCCCGATAGCTGGCGCAACAAGCCGATCCTGCAGGTTCCGGATTATCCGGACATGCAGGCGCTTGACGATGTCGAAAAGCAGCTTGCGACCTTTCCGCCGCTGGTGTTCGCCGGTGAGGCGCGCAATCTGAAGCGCTCGCTGGCGCGCGTCGCCAATCGCGAGGCTTTCCTGCTGCAAGGCGGCGACTGCGCCGAGAGCTTCGCCGAGCATGGCGCCAACAACATCCGCGATTTCTTCCGCGTCTTCCTGCAAATGGCGATCGTGCTGACTTACGCCGGCGCGCTGCCGGTGGTGAAGGTTGGCCGCATTGCCGGGCAATTCGCCAAGCCGCGCTCGGCGCCGACCGAGAAGCGGGACGGCGTGGAGCTGCCGAGCTATCGCGGCGACATCATCAACGACATCGCCTTCACCGAGGAGGCGCGCCGCCCCGATCCGCGGCGCCAGATCGAAGCCTACCGGCAGTCTGCGGCGACGCTCAATCTGCTGCGCGCCTTCGCCAAGGGCGGCTATGCCAGCGTCGAGAACGTGCATCAATGGATGCTGCAGTCGGTCAGCGGCTCGCCGCAGTCCAAGGCCTATGCCGACCTCGCCGACCGCGTCTCCGGCGCGCTCGATTTCATGCGCGCCTGCGGGCTGACCTTCGCGGTCGATTCAACCCTCGGCACCACCGACTTCTATACCAGCCACGAGGCGCTGCTGCTCGGCTTCGAGCAGGCGTTCACGCGCGTCGATTCGACGACCGGCGACTGGTACGCGACCTCCGGCCACATGTTGTGGATCGGCGACCGTACCCGGCAGGCCGACCACGCCCACATCGAATATGCCCGCGGCGTCAAAAACCCGCTCGGCCTCAAATGCGGACCGTCGAGCAAGCCCGACGATCTGCTGCGGCTGATCGACATCCTCAATCCCGACAACGAGCCGGGCCGCATGACCCTGATCGGGCGTTTCGGAGCCGAGAAGGTCGGCGACCTTTTGCCGGCGCTGATCCGCGCGGTGCAGCGCGAGGGCCGCATCGTGGTCTGGTCGTGCGATCCGATGCACGGCAACACCATCACCTCGGCCTCGGGCTACAAGACCCGGCCGTTCGATCTCATCCTCAAGGAAGTGCGCGGCTTCTTCGACATTCATGCCGCGGAAGGCACTTATGCCGGCGGCGTGCACCTCGAAATGACGGGGGCGAACGTCACCGAATGCACCGGCGGTGCCCGCGCCATTTCCGACGCCGACCTCAACGACCGCTATCACACGGTCTGCGACCCGCGGCTCAACGCCGATCAGGCGATCGACTGCGCTTTCCTGCTGGCGGATTTGCTCAAAAAAGGCGGCGCCGGTCAGGCCAAGCCGCTGCCCGCTGCGGCAGCCGGCCTCTAGGCCATAGCAGCCATTCACGCGGAGCCCGCTGATTGCCGCTTGGGCGGCGAGGCGTTAAATCCTTTGCCATGATCGCACGTCCCGCCGACAAACTCAGTATCGCCGTCGCGCAACTCAACGCGACGGTCGGCGACGTCGCCGGCAATGCCGAAAAAGCGCGGCGTGCGCGCCAGCAGGCGGCTGCGCAGGGCGCCGACCTCGTGGTTTTTCCGGAGCTGTTCATTGCCGGCTATCCGCCGGAGGACCTCGTGCTCAAGCCGGCATTCCAGGCCGCCTGCCGCAGCGCGGTCGAAGCGCTGGCGCGCGAAACCGCTGGCGGCGGGCCGGCGATGATCATCGGCACGCCCTGGGCCGCTGACGGTAAGCTTTACAATGCGGTGGCTCTGCTCGATGGCGGCGCGATAGCCGCATTGCGCTTCAAGGTCGATCTGCCGAATTATGGTGTGTTCGATGAGAAGCGTGTGTTCGCTTCCGGGCCGATGCCGGGCCCGGTGAATTTCCGTGGCGTGCGGCTGGGCCTGCCGATTTGCGAGGATATCTGGGGGGAAGAGGTCGTCGAGTGCCTGGCGGAGACGGGCGCGGAACTGCTGATTGTCCCGAACGGCTCGCCTTACAGCCGCGACAAGGACGACGTGCGCCTCAACGTGGCAATTCAGCACATCGTCGGGCACGGTCTGCCGGCGATCTATGTCAATCAGGTGGGAGGGCAGGACGAACTGGTATTCGATGGCGTTTCGTTTGGCATCAATGCCGACCGCTCGCTCGCGTTCCAACTGCAAGGCTTCCACGAAGCCCTGGTGACCACGCAATGGGCTCGCGTCGGCGATACGTGGCGTTGCGAAAAGGGCCCGATCGTTCCGGACCCTGGGCCGGATAAAACGGACTACGCCGCCTGTGTCCTCGGCCTGCGCGATTATGTGAACAAGAACGGGTTCAAGGGTGTCGTGCTCGGCCTGTCCGGCGGCATCGACTCGGCGCTTTGCGCGGCGATCGCCGTCGACGCGCTTGGAGCCGCCCGCGTCCGCTGCATCATGTTGCCCTATAAATTCACCTCGCGGGATTCCCTCAAAGATGCGGCGCAATGCGCCAAGGCGCTCGGCACCGGTTATGAGGTGGTCTCGATCGCGCCGGCAGTCGAGGGACTGGAGCAATCGCTGGCGCCGCTGTTTACCGGACTGCCGCGCGACGTCACCGAAGAAAATTTGCAGGCCCGGGCGCGCGGCACGCTTCTGATGGCGGTATCGAACAAGTTCAACCTCATGGTGGTGACGACCGGCAACAAGTCGGAAATGTCGGTCGGCTACGCGACTTTGTACGGCGACATGAATGGCGGCTTCAATCCGATCAAGGATCTTTACAAAACGGAAGTGTTCCGTCTGGCGCGGCTGCGCAACACCTGGCGGCCGGACGGCGCCATGGGTCCCGGCGGTGAAGTGATCCCGGATAATATCATCACGCGGCCGCCGACCGCGGAGCTTCGCGAGAACCAGAAAGATGAGGATTCGCTGCCGCCCTATTCGGTGCTCGATCCGATCCTCGAACGGCTGGTCGAGCGCGAAGAGCCGATTTCGGCGATCGTCGCCGCGGGCTTCGACCGCGACACCGTGGTGCGGATCGAACGCATGCTCAATCTCGCCGAGTACAAGCGCCGCCAGGCCGCGCCCGGCGTCAAGGTCGGGCTGCGCAATTTCGGCCGCGACCGCCGCTATCCGATCACCAACCGCTTCCGCGATCCGGGAACACCGTTGCCGGCTCCGGACGTCTCCCTCGTCACCGGCCAGCCGGTCAAGACCGAAGCGTTCGATTTCTAAAAGCGTGAGGCCTGCGCGCTAGCGAACCGGGTAGAACGCCGGCCCGACCGAGCGCACCTGGCCCTTCGGCGGCTCGGTGACATTGGACGGCGCGTCGGCTGTTGGGTTGGTCGTGCCGGGACTGGCCGGCAGGCTCGGCCGCAGCGGCTTGCCGCCGGCGCCGACCGGCTGCGACAGCTTCTTGGCGCGATCCTCGGTCACGACGATGTCGCCTTGCAGGACGGTCTGGTCGGTGCCGCCGGATTGCATGGCGTCCGACCAACTCTGGCCGGGCTTGCGGCAACTGCAAGCCGGATTGAACTCGGTGCGGTAACGGAACGCGGTCGGCAATTCCGAATAAGGCCGGCCATCGGTCGCGGAAACCGCCTGGGTCATTTCCTCGCCCGGATTGTGATAGGCGTAGAGCGAAACCTGTGCCGCCGGACACATGCGCTGACAGGTCTGCGCATCGTCCTGAAAACGGCTTGCCGGTACCGAGAACGAGATCGGGAAATAATAGCCATCGCAGGTGCGGACACAGAGCGTCCGGAAGTTGCCGCCGATCGGTCCCTGCGGGCTCGGTGGATTAAAGATCGTGCGTCCGCCGAATAATTGATCGAGGAAGCCGCCGCCTTGCTGCAAGCCGGCCTGGCGGTATTGCGGGCCGCAATTATTGTCGCTGAGCGACCGCACCAGCGAGGCGCGTTGCGCGGCGCGCTCGGTATTGCCGCCGTGGAGCTGCTCGACTTGCATCTGCGTCCGCTCGAGTTGATCGCGCGCCCGCTGGATCTGCGCGTTGAGCGCGCCGCATTGCGGCGGCGGCGAACTGAAGATCGAGAAGAAGCCGGTGTTCTCGCAGCCGGTGCGGCGGCCCTGGAGGACCAGGCGGTCAACATCGGCCTGCTGGCGATTGGCGGCGTCCTCGGCGCGGCGGATCGCATCGGCCCGCGCCGGATCGTCATTGCCGCGGTCGAGCGAGGTCAACTGCGCGTCGAGCCGCTGGCAGGCAGGATTTCCCGCCGGCGGCGACGCGGGCTGCGCCGCCGCCAGCGTCGCGCCGGCCAAAAGCAGACCGGCAGCCGCGGCAATCCTGCCCAGGTGGATCGTCATATGAATCTCATTTGTCGCAGACGTTACCGGCAAAATATGGCAAGAGCGAGCCTTGAGCGAGCCACTGCGGCGGCGGAACGCCTATTCGGTTATTTCGAGCGCTTCGGCGACGGTCGAATGCCTCGATTCCGAGCGCAGATTCCACAGCACGCCGGCGATGATGATGAGTGCGCCGAGAAATACAAAGATGTCCAGCGATTCGGCATAGAACGCCCAGCCGACCACCGCGATCAGGGGGATCCGCATGAAATCGAGCGGCACCACCAGCGTGGCGTCGCCCGAGCGGAACGCATTGCTCAGGCAATAATGCGATGTCGTTCCGGCAATGCCGACGCCGAGCGCCGGCAGGATCTGTCCGGTATTGAGATGCAGAAATGCACCGAGGTTGCTGCCGATCAGCGACAGCGGCAGTTGAATGACCGCCATCCAGAAAAGAATGCCGAAGGTCGTCTCGGTCGCGGTGAGCTTCTTGGTGGCGATCATGACGATGGCGAAACCGAACGCGGCGCCGAGCACCAGAAACGCGGCCGGATTGATCGCGGCAATTCCGGGCCGCAGGATCACCAGAACGCCGACGATGCCGAGCACAACGACGCCGATGCGGCTTGCCGACGTGCGCTCATGCAGCAGCCACGCCGCCAGCAGCACGGTCCAGGCCGGCATGGTGAATTCGAGCGAGAACACCATGGCGAGCGGCAGCATGGTGAGGCCGAGCGCCCAGGCATATTGCGCGAGGTAGTGGACGGTGTTGCGCAGCAGATGCAGTCCCATTCGGCGCGGCCGCAGCGAGGCGGCGAGCTCGGGCCGCAGCGGCAGCAACATGGCAAGCAGCACCAGCGCGACCGCGCTGCGGACCGCGAGGATTTCGAAAATCGACAGGCCGCGCGCGGCAAGTTCGCGCACCGAAACCGCCATCACGGAAAACGACAGCAGGGCGCCGACCATCCAGAGGACGACACGGGCAAGCTTGGGAATGGCCACGGTGATGGGAATTCGCTGCGCGGGTTAAGATCAGACGCGCGTGATCTAGCAGGTGCGTCACGTCGCGTCACGCATGCGCCCCTCAAGGGGTTATTCGGCGTCGGGCTGGTTTTCCGGGCGCGCCTTGTCGAAGGCCGCGAGCTTGAGGCAGGCGGCATCGGCGGCGACGATTTTCGGATAGCGCTCGAGCGGAACCTTGAGGCGCCGGGCGTTGTAAACCTGCGGCACGAGGCACAAATCGGCCAAGGTGACGTGGCTGCCGCAGGTGTAGGGCGCGGGTTCGATCAAGGCCTCGATCGCGTCGAAGCCTTCGACGATCCAGTGATGATACCAGACGTCGATCGCGGCTTGATCCTGGCCGAGTTTGTTCTTGAGGTAACGCAGCGGCGCGGTGTTGTTCAGCGGGTGAATATCGCAGGCGATGATCTGCGCGATCGCGCGCACCCGCGCCCGCTCCAGCGCGTCGGCCGGCAGCAGCGGCGGCTCCTCGTAGACCTCGTCGAGATAGCCGATGATCGCCATCGACTGGATCAGCACCTGACCGCTGGAGAGTTCGAGCGCCGGCAGCTTCATCTGCGGATTGATCGCACGGTACTCCGGCCGCCGGTTATGGCCGCCGTCCTTGGCGAGATGAACCGACGTCATCTCATAGGCGATGCCTTTGAGATTGAGCGCAATCCGCACGCGGTAGGCCGCGGACGAACGGAAATAGCTGTAGAGCTTCACGGTTTGCACCCGGGCGCGGCCGAAGGGAACCGCAATCTAACGCCGGTTTTTCGGCTTGGCGAGTTCGGCGCAACGCGCGGTGAGCCTGGTCAAAGCGCGGTCGAGCGCCGGCCGGTCGGCTGGCTCGACCACGTTGAGCAACTGCCGCGTGAATTCCAGCGCCGCCGGGACAAGGTCGTCGTAAATGGCGCGGCCAGCGGGCGTGAGCGAGAGGAACGTCTCGCGCATATCGTCACGATTGATCTTGCGCGCGATCAGTTTGCGCTGCTCCAGCGCCGCGACCGCCCGCGACACCTTGGTCTTGTGCATGTGGCTGTGATCGCCGACGGCCTTGCCGGTCATCACGCCGAAATGGCCGAGCGTGACCAGGATTCGCCATTCCGGGATGCCGATCTTGTAGCGGGCGGTGTAGATGTTCGAGAGCGCCTGCGATGCGACGCTGGACAGCACGTTGAGCCGGTACGGCAGGAACTCTTCGAGCTTGAATTCCGCCATCTCGCGCGAGGGCGCAGTATCGGCGGCCGTCAGTTGATCCGCAGCATTACGGGGCATTGCCGGGCCATGTGTCCTCGGACCGGCAACCGTCCCGATGGGCTGAGTCCCGCTCCGGGTCGAAGCATGGCCGAACCGGGCAAAGCCCGCAACCAGTCTGGAAACATTCTAAGAAGGGCGCTGCGGCCTAGGCGGGCACCGGCCAGGGGGGTCAGCGCGAGCAGACGATGGCGACGAATTCGTCGCAATTGCCGCCGGTGCAGGACCCACCGGAACTGGCCGGGATCGAGCCGGTGATCTCGTCGCGGTCGACCTTGCGGAACGAAGCCGCTTCAGAGAATTGATGGGCCTTGCAATAGGCCGCCGCGACGGCGGCGCCGCACTTGTCGCCGGATCCAAGGCAACGGTCGACGCCGTAACCGTCGGGATTGCTGGCGACGATGAACATCCGCCGCTCGGCGCGGGCATTGCCGGCAAGGCAGAGCAGGAGGATGACAATCGCTGCGGCCAGGAGCGTACGCATGGACTCCACTCGTTCGAAGAGCGCCGGGCTTTAGCGCGGATGCGGACAATGTGGGAAAAATATTTAAGGTCTCGTTAACCGGTGTCGCCGGCAAAGCGGTGGTTTTCTTGAGCTTTGGACGCGGCGCATCACGCGGCGCTTGACGGCGCGCCCGCGCTTGCCCATTCTCCCGCGCCATGAACGGCCTTAACCATATCTGCGGCATTTGCCGCGAGATTATCAGCTAGCGCACAACGCTGGCTGCGGCCGTCTTTTCTCAAATCGCGACAGAGAGAGCGCCGGGGGCCAGCAGGCACCGAAGGAACGGTTTCGTTTGACGACCGAGCTCAGGCTCTACGACACGTTGACGCGCGAGAAGCGGCTTTTCACGCCGATCGATCCCGCGCGCGTGCGCATGTATGTGTGCGGGCCGACGGTTTACGACTTCGCCCATATCGGCAATGCCCGGCCGGTGATCGTGTTCGATGTGCTGTTCCGGCTGCTGCGGCATCTCTACGGCGCCGATCACGTCAAATATGTCCGCAACATCACCGACGTCGACGACAAGATCAATGCGCGCGCCGCCGAGCAGAATATCTCGATCGGCGAGCTGACCAGCAAGACCTACGATAACTTCAAGGCCGACGTCGCGGCGCTCGGCTGCCTGCCGCCGACGGTCGAGCCGCGCGCCACCGCGCATATCGACGAGATGAAGATTCTGATCGAGCGGCTGGTCGCCGGCGGCCACGCCTATGTCGCCGAGGACCATGTGCTGTTCTCGGTGCCGTCAATGCCGGATTACGGACGGCTGTCGCATCGCACGCTCGACGAGATGATCGCCGGCGCTCGTGTCGAGGTCGCGCCCTATAAGCGCGACGCCACCGATTTCGTTTTGTGGAAGCCGTCAAAGCCCGGTGAGCCGGCCTGGCCGTCGCCCCGCGGCATCAAGACGCCGGGGCGGCCGGGCTGGCACATCGAATGCTCGGCGATGTCGTGGAAGCATCTCGGCGAGACCTTCGACATTCATGGCGGCGGCATCGATCTGGTGTTTCCGCACCACGAGAACGAGATCGCGCAGTCGCGCTGCGCCTTCCACACCGGGGTGATGGCGAATTACTGGCTGCACAACGGCTTCCTGCAGGTCGAGGGCGAGAAGATGTCGAAGAGCCTCGGCAATTTCGTGACGATCAGAGAACTGCTGAGCAAACAGTATTGGCCAGGTGAGATTGTCCGGCTCGCAATGCTACAGACCCATTATCGAGAGCCAATCAATTGGACTGAACAGCGGCTTATTGAGTCGCGTCGAGAGCATTCGGATTGGTCGCGCGCGTTCAATGACTCTCTTCGAGAAGAGACGCGTCATAAGCTTGAGCTCAATCAGCTTGCCCCTACACCAGACGAAAATGTTGTCGCCGCTCTTTCAGATGACCTTAACACTCCGAAGGCGATTACGCGACTGCGAGAATTAAGAAAGCTCGCCGAAGGAGGCAATGTCGTGGCTGGCGAAGCGCTTGGCACAACTATGATTTGGCTTGGACTTTATCGCTATCAATATCACGATGCGTACGATCTCGATGCGGTTTCTGGTGGCGGGCCGCCAGGCCGTGTGCGGCCAGACCTCCTGAATAAGTACCGTAAGTTTATTCTTGATGCGCGCGCAATCGTGCTGAACGAGTATGTATACGAGACCGCCGACTATCAACGTCGCTTGGTAAGTCTGAAGGCGGTTAATCGCAAGATCGCTGAGTTGAGCGAAGAGATGCGCACTGACGGAGTAGGACTCAAAGTTGGCGAACACTTCAACGTGGACCTTGTTCCGATTGAAGCTACAGCGGCTGTCGATCATACAGCAATCGACAAGTTGATCGCTTCTCGCAACGCTGCTCGCAATGATAAGAACTTCAAAGAAGCCGATCGCATCCGCGACGAACTCGCCAAGATGGGCGTGGTGTTGAAAGACTCCAAGGATGGCACCACCTGGGAGGTCGCGCGATGAGCGCCACGTTCCACTCCGGCGGCTGCCAGTGCGGCGCAGTACGTTTCCGCGCCTCGAGATTCGGCCGCTCGTCGATCTGCCATTGCCGGATGTGCCAGAAGGCGTTCGGCGGTTTCTTCGCCACGCTGGTGACGGCGCACGATCTCGAATGGACGCGCGGCGCGCCGAAACATTTCCAGAGCTCGAACAAGGTCAGGCGCGGCTTCTGCGCCGAGTGCGGCACGCCGCTGACCTTCGAACCGGACGGCGTCGTTGAGGTCGCGGTTGGCGCCTTGGACAATCCAAGCGTCGCGGCGCCGACGATCCAGCTCAATCCGACCGACAAGCAGCCGTTCTACGATCGCATCTGTGCGCTGCCGATGCGGCCCGACGGCGCCGAGCCGCACGCCGAAATGTTTAAGGCCTCGATCGTCAGCTATCAACATCCCGATCATGACACGGCGCAATGGCCGCCGGAGGCTGCGCGATGATGGCGCAAGCCAAAACAAACTTGTCGCTGCGTCCGATGCTGCCGGCGGACGTGCCGCAGCTCGCCGAGATTTTCCGCGCCAGCGTCGAGGAACTGGCCGCCGAGGATTACAGCGAATCGCAACGCGAGGCCTGGGCCTCGGTCGTTGACGATGAGGAAGGCTTCGCCAAAAAGCTCGGCAGCCAACTGACTCTGATTGCGACTCTCTCCGGCGATCCGGTCGGCTTCATCTCGCTCGCCGGCACGGATAAACTTGACATGCTCTATGTGCATCCGTTGGCCGCCGGGCAGGGCGTTGGCGCGATGCTCGCGGACGCAATTGAAAAGCTCGCCGGCGGGCGCGGTGCCGCCAGGCTCAAGGTCGACGCCAGCGACAACGCGCTTCCGTTCTTCGAGAAACGCGGCTATGTCGCCCAGCAGCGCAGCACCATCGTGCGCGCCGGCGAGTGGCTCGCCAATACCAGCCTGGAGAAGCAGCTCGCTCCACAAGGGAAGGGCACTCTGCAATGACAAAACCCGAAACGCCGTTTCCGCGTCATTGGCTCTATTACATCGTGCTCAAATATGGCGTGCTGATCGCCGCGGTCATCATCGCGCTCTATGTCGGCTTCCGGATGATCTGATGGAATTTCAGCGCCACCATATCGTGCTTGCGGTCATCGCCGTGCTGGTCGCCGTCGCGCTGGCGGCGAACTATTACCTGTGGTGAGCGGCATGGCGCGAGAGCGGCTCTATCTGTTCGACACCACGCTGCGCGACGGCGCGCAGACCAATGGCGTCGACTTCACGCTGGCCGACAAGCTCGCCATTGCCGCCATGCTCGACGGTCTCGGCATCGATTACGTCGAGGGTGGCTATCCGGGCGCCAATCCGACCGACACGGAATTGTTTGCCACCGATCACGGCTTCGACACGACCTTCACCGCCTTCGGCATGACGCGGCGACCGGGCCGCTCAGTGTCCAACGACCCGGGGGTCGCCGCGCTGCTTGATGCCAAGGCCGACGCCATCTGTTTCGTCGCCAAGTCGTGGGATTTCCACGTCCGCGTCGCGCTGGAGACGACCGAGGAGGACAACCTTGCCTCGATCCGCGACAGCGTCGCCGCCGCCAAGGCCAAGGGCCGCGAAGTGCTGCTCGACTGCGAGCATTTCTTCGACGGCTACAAGGCCAATGCAAAATATGCGCTGGCCTGCGCCAAGGCGGCTTATGATTCCGGCGCGCGCTGGGTGGTGCTGTGCGACACCAATGGCGGCACGCTGCCGCATGAAGTGGAAAAGATCATCGGCGAGGTCTGCAAGACCATCCCCGGCGATCACGTCGGCATCCACGCCCATAACGACACCGAGCAGGCGGTGGCCAATTCGTTCGCCGCGGTGCGCGCCGGCGCGCGGCAGATCCAGGGCACCATCAATGGCCTTGGCGAGCGCTGCGGCAACGCCAATCTCATCTCGATCATCCCGACCTTGACGCTGAAGGACGAATTCGCCACGCGCTTCGAGATCGGCGTGCCGCGCGAAAAACTCAAGGGGCTGGTTCATGTGTCGCGCAAGCTGGACGACATGCTCAACCGCGCCTCCGACCGCTACGCGCCCTATGTCGGCGACAGCGCCTTCGCCACCAAGGCCGGCATCCATGCCTCGGCGATCATGAAGGACTCAGGCACCTACGAGCATGTCGCGCCGGAGACGGTCGGCAATCGCCGCAAGCTGCTGGTGTCCGAGCAGTCCGGCAAATCCAATGTGATGGCCGAGCTCGAGCGCATCGGCCTCAAGGCCGACAAGGATGATCCGCGCATTGCGCGGCTGCTCGATACCGTCAAGGAACGCGAGGCGATCGGCTATGCCTATGAGGGCGCCGACGCCTCGTTCGAGCTGCTGGCGCGGCGCGTGCTCGGCAAGGTGCCGGATTATTTCGCGGTCGAGAAATTCGACGTGACGGTCGAGCAGCGCCAGAACGCGCTCGGCGAGCGCGTCACCGTCTCGCTAGCGGTGGTCAAGGTCAAGGTCGCCGGCGAGGCGCTGATTTCGGCGGCCGAAGGCAATGGCCCGGTCAACGCGCTCGACGTCGCGCTGCGCAAGGATCTCGGCAAGTACCAGAAATATATCGAGGGGCTCGAGCTCACCGATTATCGGGTGCGCATCCTCAACGGCGGCACCGAGGCGGTGACCCGCGTCCTGATCGAGAGCCAGGACGAGACCGGCGAGCGGTGGACCACGGTCGGGGTGTCGCCGAATATCATCGACGCCTCGTTCCAGGCGCTGATGGATTCGATCATTTACAAGCTGGTGAAATCCGGCGCGCCGGCGTGATAACGTCGTAGCAATGCTCGACCACGTCTCCATCGCGGTGCGCGACATAAGAAAAGGCGAGGCCTTCTACACGGCACTACTTGGCGCGATCGGCTTGAGCAAGTTGCGCGAATGGCCGGGCGCCGCGATCGGTTACGGCAAGACCTATCCGGAATTCTGGATCAATGCCCGCCCCGATATGGCGCGCGTGGCGGATGACAGCGGCGTGCATTTTTGCCTGCGGGCGCCATCGAAAGACGCGGTCGATGCATTCCACGCCGCGGCCCTGGCCCATGGCGGCAGCTCGGACGGTGAGGCGGGCTTTCGCAAAAAATACAATCCTCGCTACTACGCCGCCTTCATCCGCGATCCGGACGGCAACCGCGTCGAGGCCGTGACGTTTGTCGACGGCGATGGCGTCGAGTAAGGCCCACCGTGCGCCCTGCCGGCGGCTCCGGGTCACGACGCGTCCGCTGCGAGCCTCTAGTCAAACGTCTGGTTCCGACCTAACCTTGGCTGTTTAGAAAATAGCTGAGGGAGGACTTCGTTCATGAACAAAATCATGACAATGACGGTCGTCGGCGCGGCGTTTGCCGCCGGCTGTGGAATGACACATTTGCTGCGGCCCGCATTCGCGGCCGAAGACATTACGGCGCAAGTCATCCACGTGCCGGAGCTTAACGGAGAGGCGCTCGGCCTTGCTTCGGGAACTGGCTTTCGTTCCAAGATGCTCGTGTCAGCCGACGGCATGACGATTTCGGTGCAGGATGGCAACGTGCCCCGGCATAAGCATCCCAACACCAACGAAATTCAATTTATCCTCGAAGGCACCGGGACCGTCTGGCTGGGCGACAAGCAAGTGCATGTGCAGCCGGGCGACCTGATCATTATCCCGAAGGGCACGCAGCACGCAGGCACCAAGCCTGACGGCAATGGTCGGCCATTCAAGGCGATCGCGATCAAGACGCCGCCGCAGGGTCCGACCGACACCGTGCCGTTGCCTGAATAACGCTTACACCATTAGGCCGACGGCCCAACGCGCATCGGCTCAGCCTCGCTCCCGATTGTCGCGTGCGCATCTTCAACGGTGGCGCCGCGCCGGTGACTTGCGTTCTGATCGGGAGCCAGAACGTGGTCGGCCAGCGCCGCCGTAAACCGTCATGTTGACGGTTCGCTCCTGGCTAAAGTAGCAATCCCGGCGTGGCCATAACCGCCGGGCAACGGCGCAAAGCGTCTGATCTAGTGGAGGAATAGTTGAAAAAAGCAATTCTTGGCACCGCGCTGGCGGTGTTGCTGGCGCTGTCGGGGTCGGCGGATGCGCAGAATTTCCCGAATCGCCAACTGACGATGGTCATTCCATTCGCGGCGGGCGGACCAACCGACGTGCTCGGCCGGGTGACGGCGCAACGCATGGGAGAAGTTCTCAACCAGACCGTGATCGTCGAGAATGTCGGCGGCGCCGGCGGCATGACCGGCTCCAAGCGCGTGGCCGACGCCAAGCCCGACGGCTATACCATGGTGCTCGGTACCGTCGGCACCCACGCCCAAGGCCAGACGCTCTACCAGCACCCGCTCTACGATGCCGTGGCCGATTTCACGCCGGTCGCGCTGCTTGCCGAAGTGCCGATTGTGCTGATCGCGCGCAAGGATTTGCCGGCCAATAACCTCAAAGAATTTGTCGCCTATGCCAAGGCCAACCAGGCCAAGATGCAATTCGGGTCCGCCGGGGCCGGTTCGGCGACACACCTCGGCTGCGTCGTGCTCAACACCGCGATGGGAACCAACATCATCCACGTGCCGTACAAGGGCACTGGTCCCGCGATGCAGGATCTCGTGGCCGGCCGCATCGACTTCCTTTGCGAGATCATCACTACCGCGAAGGCGCAGATAGACGGCGGCAGCGTCAAGGCTCTGGCGATCATGACCGCGGAGCGTTCGCCGGTGCTGCCGAATTTACCGACCACGCGCGAGCAAGGCCTCGACGTGCAGGCCTACACCTGGAATGCCCTCTACCTGCCCAAGGGAGCCCCGGCCGATATCGTCAAGACGCTCAACGAGGCGGCAGTTGCGGCGATGAATACGCCTTCCGTCAGCGATCGCTTGCAGGGCCTCGGTGCAACGATCGTGGCGCCGGAGCGCCGCAGTCCCGCCTATCTCGGCCAGTTCACGGCGGACGAAATCAAGAAATGGGCGCCACCGATCAAGGCCAGCGGCGTTTCGGTGGACTAATGCCGTTGCCGTATCAGAATGATGTGTCGGCTCCGGGTCAAAGGCGGACGTCGCAAATTGCGATGTCCGGTCTCACCGCCGAAAACCGACTGTTAGCATTCTAGCGTCGCTTCGTGTCTGGAACGGACATTCGGCAACCTTTTCGATATTACGTCGATTGGCTTAACCCGTTCTCAGCGACGTCGCCTAGACGGCCGCGGCCACTTTGACCGGCGTCGATCGCGGGCCGAGCTAGATACCGGCGGCGAACAGATCGCGACCGAGAATGACTTTCAGGTCGTTTGTGGTGTTGTGCAGCAACCGCAACGTGGCCGCTTGGGCATTTTCGGGCTCGTGATCCTTGATCGTTCTCAATAGCTCGCCGTGATCAGCAATGGAGCGGTCACGATGATCCCCCGGCGCGCAAATCCGGAAGCTCTCTTGCAACAGAAATTCGCACATATGAGCGATCGGCCAGAAAAACTCATTGTGAGTCGCGCGATAAATCGCCTTGTGAAATTCAATATCGGCTGCGGCATAAGCCTCGTTCGTTTTGGCGTTGGCCATTCCGGCAAGCGCGGTGCCGATCGCTTCGACATCCTCGGCCGTTGCCAAACGGGCGGCAATGCCGGACGCGGCCGGTTCAATCGCGAAGCGCAGCTGAAACAATTTGCGCAGGTAATCATCAAGATCGGTAATCTCGAATTGCCAGCGCAAGACATCGGGATCGAGGTGGTTCCAGTGTTCCGAATCGCGGACCTTGGTGCCGCTTTTCGGCAACGGTGCGATGAGGCCCTTACCGACCAGAACACGCAGCGCGTCGCGGACAGCCGACCGTCCGACCTTCATCATCTCGCAGAGTTGCACCTCCGACGGCAGCGTATCGCCTGGCTGGATATCGCCGCGCACGATGCTCAGGCCGATCCGTTCGGCAAGTTGCATGTGAATGCGGCGGGGCTTTTCCACCGACCGCGGAAGGTAAGTCCGATCATCCATCAGAAAATTCACCGCTCATTTTAGGACTACGGCGCACATTGTGCGCTGGCGACGCACGATATCCAAGAGATGGCCACGCCTCGGCTGGCTTTGGCATTTCGGGGCGCGGCCTGTCAGCACAAAATCCGCTGCTGCCTTTTGCGCAGTTATCGGCCCCAGCCAACGTCGGTCAAACATTTCGCTGAGCGGCATAAGGACACTTCGTCTGCGGACACTACACAGAAATCCGGAAGGCTTTGCTGGCGTTCGCACGCCTTGCACTCCGAACACCACTTCGACGTTGACAGCCTCCGTCATATTAATAAGTATGCTTATATGATGACTGAAAAGTCGATGGCGCGTGGGGCATCGGAGTGATGGGGACTAAGCGCGAGCCGGCGCTACTAAAAACTGAACAAAATCAAATTGATAAGACAGAGGGAGGGAAATCGTGAACCTGACCAAATTCGCTACCGCATTAATAGTCGCCACTGCGATGGCGGCCGCAATCGCTTCATCCGCCTCGGCCCAGCAGATCAATCTTCGGGCCGCGCACTACTTCAAAGACGATCACCCCTGGCACAAGGGATTGATGTTTTTCGCCAAGCGCGTCGACGAGGAGACCAAGGGACGCGTCAAGGTCGATATCTTCAACGGCGGAATTCTCGGCAGCGAGGCGCAAACGCTGCAATTCGTCAAGGACGGATCGCTCGACTTCGTGATTTCGGATCCGTCCGCCGGCGCGCCCTTCGCAAAAGAACTCGATTTCTTTGCGCTGCCTTTCATGTTCCGCAACTACGCGCATTGGCAAGCGGCGCTCGATGGCGAACCCGGCAATAACTACGCGAAGCTGATCGAAAGCAAGACCGGCCTCAAGATTCTCGGTTATTGGGGCGGGTCAATTCGCAACGTGCTGTCCACCAAGAAGGCGATCAACAGCATGGCGGATTTGAAAGGCTTCCGGCTGCGTCTCATTTCGAGCCCGCTCAAAGTCAATGCCTGGAAGGCCGTCGGCACCGTGCCAACGCCGATCGCATTCATGGAGACCTATCTGGCCATGAAATCCGGCGTCGTCGACGGCATGGAGAACGAATCGGTCGCGGTGCTCGACATGAAGTTCTACGAGCCCGCGCCCTATATTGCCCGCACCGAACATGAGTTCACCGTGCGGCCGTTCTTCATGTCCAGCAAGACCTTCGACAAGCTGTCGCCCGATCTGCAAGCGGCAGTGGTGAAGGCCGCGAAGGAAGCGACGGCCGTCGAACGCAACGCGGAGGTCGAAGCCAACAAGAACGCGGAAGTCCAGATGGAGAGCAAGCTCGGCGTCAAGTTCAACACCATCGACAAGGAGCCCTTCAAGGAGGCGACCAAACCGGTGATTGCGGAATTCGCCAAGACCATGGGCCTGAGCGACTTGCTGGCCAGCATCGATGCGGTGAAATAACGCGCAGCCGCGGCTTGCTGCGGCTGCGCTCTTCCTTTGAAGGCGCCTGGCCCGCCGGTCCGCCTCGGATCGAGTATGGTGGCGCATGGGCCGCCGCATGACACAAATTCCGGATGCCGCGACTGCCGCCGAGGGCTTTCCCGACTCGGATGATCGCTCCGACCGCCGCGACCACCGCGTTGATCCGGTCGAATGGGCCGCCGAAATCGTCGTCGTGATCGCCCTAGCCGGCGAACTGGTCGCGATGTTCGGTAATGTGATCCTGCGCTGGCTGTTCAACGGTTCCCTGTTGTGGAGTCTGGAGATCGCCGAGCTTGCCCTCGTCGTGATGACGTTCATCGGCGGCGCCATCGCCTATCCACGCAACGAACACATGGCGCTGCAAGCTCTGGTGCAGCGCCTTCCGGCACGCTGGCATCCCGCCATCGACGCCCTCGGCTGCTGGCAGGTCTTCGCGATCGCCTGCGTCGGCGGATGGCTCGCCTGCGAGATGATGCTGTCGCGGTGGGACGAGCGGACGCCGTATCTTGGGCTCAGCGCAGTCTGGTTCGCGGTGCCGATGATCGCCGGCATGGCGTTGCTGGCCTATTTCGCCGTTCGCCGCGCCCTGCTGCAGCAGCGCAACACCGCCGCGCTCGGCGCCGTCGCGGTCGCGATACTGGTCGTTGCCGTCTTCGCGCTGGCGGCGATGCTCGGACCGGAGGCGCGAAGCTATGCGCTGTCCGCCGCCTTTGCGATCTTCGTGCTGCAGCTCCTGTTGGGCGTACCGATCGGCTTCGTGCTGCTGATGGCGACGGTCCTGTATCTCTACCTGTCCAAGACAATTCCGTTATCCGTGGTGCCGATCAACATGCAGAACGGCGTCAGCAGCTTCGTCATGCTGTCGATCCCGTTCTTCATCATGGCGGGCTACGTGATGACCGACGGCGGCCTCAGTCGCCGGCTGACCGATTTTGTCATCTCGATGGTCGGACGCTTTCGCGGCGGGTTGCTGCAGGTCATCGTGGTTTCGATGTACATCATGTCCGGAATTTCCGGATCGAAGATCGCCGACGTCGCCGCGGTCGGCACCAGCATGAAGACCGCACTGCGGCGGGAGCGCTACGATGCCGGCGAGACGGCGGCAGTGCTGGCCGCCTGCGCCATCATGGGCGAGACGGTGCCGCCGAGCATCGCAATGCTGGTGCTCGCCTCGGTCACATCGCTGTCGATCGGCACCATGTTTGTCGCCGGTCTATTGCCGGCCGCTGTCATGGCCGTGTGCCTGATGATCCTGATCTTTATGCGGTCGCGTGGCCGCAACACCGACGCCTACAAATTTCCGTTGCGTTACATTGCACGGTCCGGCGTCACGGCGATTCCCGCACTGGTCGCCCCGATCGTCCTGATCGGCGGCATCGTCAGCGGCATTGCGACGCCCACCGAGGTGTCGTCGACCGCGGTGGTCTATGCGCTCATTCTTGCGATCTTTTTCTACCGCGCGTTGAGCCCCCGGCAGCTCTGGCGCATCATGGCGAAGACATCCGCTCAGGCCGGAATGGTGCTGTTCATCACCAGCGCGGCCAGCACCTTTTCGTGGTCGCTGACCATCGCCAAGCTGCCGCAGAAAATCGCCGGCCTGTTCGGCGTGCTGCATGGATCCGCTGCACTGTTCATGCTGGCGACGCTGCTGACATTGGTGCTGATGGGAGCGTTGCTCGAAGGCCTGCCGGCGCTGCTGATCTTCGGCCCGCTGCTGCTGCCGCTGGCGCCGGCGTTTGGCATCGACCCACTTCAGTACGGCATCGTGCTGGTCATAGCGATGGGCCTCGGCGCGTTCTCGCCACCAATCGGCGTCGGCATGTTCGTCACCTGCTCGATCTGCAACACGACGATGGAAAACGCGACGCGGCACATGTGGCCGTACCTGATCGTCTTGGTCGTCGGCCTGCTGCTGGTGGCATTCATACCGTGGTTCACGCTGGTGGTGCCGAGGCTGTTGCACATGACGTGACATCGCCGCGCGCACCTGGAAGTGTCGGCTGTATATTTTTCCGCCTCGGTCTTTAGCTGGTAAACAATTCTTATGAGGCTACGCCCTAAAGCTCGTCGGCCTTGGCGCCGGTGAGCTTCTTGTCGGCTTCCGAAACCGGCGCGATCGCCTTGCGCAGCATTGGCAGGATATCGCCGACCTTGTCCGCGACCAACAGCTCGAAATCGAGATCGCCGCGGATGAATTGCGACTGCTTCATGTGATCGATCAGCGCGCAGAGCGGCTGCCAGAAGCCCTTGATGTTGGCGATCAGCACCGGCTTCTTGTGCCGGCCGAGCTGCACCCAGGTCAATTGCTCGACCAACTCCTCGAGCGTGCCAATGCCGCCGGGCAGGGCAACGAAGGCGTCGGCATGCTCGAACATCTTGCGCTTGCGCTCGTGCATGTCGCGGGTGACAATCAGATTGTCGACGTTGCGCTTGGCGTGCTCCCGCTGCACCAGGAATTCCGGGATGATCCCGGTGACCTCGCCGCCATTCGCCAGCACGGCATGCGCGATCTCGCCCATCATGCCGACATTGCCGCCGCCATAGACGAGCCCGATTCCGTTCCGGGCGAGGATCTCGCCGAATTCCCGCGCGGCCTGTGCGAAGGCCGGGTCGGTGCCCGGACCGGAGCCGCAATAAACGCAGATTTTTCGGATTTTATTGATGGATTTAACAGCGTCGTCTTTCATGCCCTGCATGTGCCCATGGCCTGTGGCAGGGTCAAGACAACACCATCAAAAACCACCGGATAAACGTTCCCGAATCATCACGCTGGGGTGATACGCGGCCAAAAAGCGCCTATATGAGGCCGCGATGAATCCCCATTCTTCTCAGCCCGAGCGCGCCGCCGCAAAGATTTCTGCCGAACGCGGCACGCTGATCAAGACGCTGGTCAATCTGTGGCCCTATATCTGGCCATCGGATCGCCGCGATCTCAAGCTGCGCGTGCTCGGCTCGTTCGTTCTGCTGTTCATCGCCAAGCTCGCGACCATCGCAACACCGTTCGCCTTCAAATGGGCGACCGACGCGCTGGCCGGGCAGGGCACCGCGCCGATTGCCGCGGAACAATGGCTGACCTGGGCGCTGGCCGGTCCGGTGATGCTGACGCTTGGCTATGGCGGCATGCGCATCCTAACGGCGGCGCTCACCCAGTTGCGCGACGGCGTGTTCGCCAAAGTCGCCATGCACGCCGTGCGCAGGCTCGCGTTCCGCACCTTCGTCCACATGCATGAGCTGTCGCTGCGCTTCCATCTCGAGCGCAAAACCGGCGGCCTGACCCGCGTCCTCGAGCGCGGCCGCAACGCCATCGAGATCATCGTGCGCATGGTGATCCTGCAACTGGCGCCGACCATCGTCGAATTGCTGATGGTGATGGCCGTGCTGCTGTGGCAGTTCGACTGGCGATACGTCGTGGTGATCGCCATCACGGTCACCTGCTACATGGCCTACACCTATCGCGCGACCGAATGGCGCATCGGTATTCGCCGCAAGATGAACGAAAGCGACACCGACGCCAATGTGAAGGCGATCGATTCACTTTTGAATTACGAGACCGTCAAATATTTCAGCGCCGAGGAGCGCGAGGCGGCGCGCTATGACCGCTCGATGGCGCGCTACGAGGACGCCAGCGTCAAGGCCTATACCTCGCTTGCGGTGCTCAATGCCGGGCAGGCTTTGATCTTCACCTGCGGTCTCGCCGCGACCATGGCGATGTGCGCGGTCGGCATCCGCAACGGCACCAATACGGTCGGCGACTTCGTGCTCATCAACGCGATGATGATCCAGCTTTACGTGCCGCTGAATTTCATGGGCATGGTCTATCGCGAGATCAAGCAGGCGCTGATCGATATCGAGACCATGTTCGGGATCTTGGCCCGCGAGCCGGACGTCAAGGACGTGCCGCAGGCGACTGCGCTCAGGGTCAGTGACGGCGAGATCCGCTTCGAGGATGTGCGTTTCGCCTACGAGCCGGAGCGGCCGATCCTCAAGGGCATCAGCTTCACGGTGCCCGCGGGGCGCACGGTCGCGGTGGTCGGGCCGTCCGGCGCCGGCAAGTCGACGATTTCGCGGCTGATCTTCCGGTTCTACGACCTGTCCGGCGGCCGCATCACCATCGACGGCCAGGACATCAGCCGCGTGACGCAGAAGTCGCTGCGCACGATGATCGGCATGGTCCCGCAGGACACCGTGCTGTTCAACGACACCATCCGCTACAACATCCGCTACGGGCGCTGGGAGGCAAGCGACGCTGAGGTTGAACAAGCCGCGAGCCTCGCCCAGATCGACGATTTCATCCGGCTGTCGCCGAAGGGCTATGAAACCGAGGTCGGCGAACGCGGCCTGAAATTATCGGGCGGCGAGAAGCAGCGGGTCGCGATCGCCCGCACCATCCTCAAGGCGCCGCCGATCCTGTTGCTCGACGAAGCGACCTCGGCGCTCGACAGCCATACCGAGCGGGAGATCCAGGACGCGCTCGAGCGGGTGTCGCGCGGCCGCACCACCTTGGTGATCGCGCATCGCTTGTCGACCATTGTCGGGGCCGACGAGATCATCGTGCTCGATCATGGCGACATCGTCGAGCGCGGCACGCACCAGGTCCTGCTTGCGAGCGGGGGCCTATACGCCAGCATGTGGAACCGCCAACGCGAGGCCGAGGCCGCGCGCGAGAAGCTGGCGCTGGCCGGCGAAAGCGCCGCCGCGCCGAACCGCGTGCCGCCGCCGGTCGATGACGATATTTCAGCCGCGGCGGATGCTCCCGCGTCGGACATTGCCGTACAGGCGGCGGAGTGAGCCCAATGTCGATCGCCAATTCGATCCGTCAGCAACTGGTGCCGATCTCGCCGGAGGGCTATCCCTTCATCGGCGCCTTCGCGCTGGCGAGCCTGATTCTGTTCTGGCTGTGGACCCCGCTCGGTTGGATCGGCACCGTACTCACTTTGTGGTGCGTGTTGTTCTTCCGCGATCCGCCGCGGGTGACCCCGGTGCGCGACGGCATCGTGGTGGCGCCGGCGGACGGGCGCATCAGCGTGGTGACGTCCGCCGCGCCGCCGCACGAGCTTGGACTCGGCGACAAATTGCTGCCGCGCATCTCGATCTTCATGAGCGTGTTCGATTGCCACATCAATCGTAGCCCATGGGCCGGCCGCGTCGAGCGCATCATCTATCAGCCCGGAAAATTCTTTAACGCCGATCTCGACAAGGCGAGCGCCGACAATGAGCGCAACTCGCTGGTCATCACCTCGACGACGGCGCGGATCGCGGTGGTCCAGATCGCCGGGTTGGTGGCGCGGCGTATCGTCTGCTTTGTCCGTGAAGGCCAGCAGATCGCCGCCGGCGAGCGTTTCGGCATGATCCGGTTCGGCTCGCGGCTCGACATCTATCTGCCGGAGGGCACCACGCCGCAGGTCGCTGTCGGCCAGATCGCGATCGGCGGCGAGACCGTGATCGCCGATCTGCGGGCGCAGGATCCGGGCCGGGCGTTCCGGGCCGGCTGAGACGTCGAGTTTCCCCGGCATTAAGCCTGCGGGAACTCCCAGGCGGGCGGCGTGGCGGACGGGATCGCAACCGACTATATTGCTGCCATGGTCTTCGCACCGCTCGATCCATTATCGCCAGAGAAACGCCGCCGTTTCCGGCAGATCCCGATTCGCACCCTGCTGCCCAATCTGATCACGCTCTTGGCGCTGTGCGCCGGGCTGACCGGCATCCGCATGGCGTTCGAGAACAATCTCGAACTGGCCCTGGCTGCGATCGTATTTGCCGCGCTGCTCGACGGCGTCGATGGTCGCGTCGCGCGGCTGCTCAAGGGAACCTCGCGGTTCGGTGCCGAGCTCGACAGTCTTGCCGATTTCGTGAATTTCGGCGTGGCACCGGCGCTGATCCTGTACTTTTGGGGCCTACACGAAATTAAATCGGTCGGCTGGATCGCCGCGCTTGTTTTCGCGATCTCGTCGGCGCTGCGGCTCGCCCGCTTCAACGTGATGATCGACGACCCGACTCGTCCGGCCTGGGCGGGGAATTTCTTCATCGGCGTTCCGGCGCCGGCCGGCGCGATCACTTTGCTGCTGCCGGTCTATCTCAATCTGCTTGGCCTGCCGCTCAACCTCGCCGTGGTGTGGCTGTCCTGCGCTTACTGCCTGTTCATCGCGTTCCTGATGGTGTCGCGGCTGCCGGTATTTTCCGGCAAGCGCGTCGGCAAGCAGGTGCCGCCCGAATTGGTGCTGCCGGTTTTCGTGGTGGTGATCTTGTTCTTCGCGGTGCTGATCAGCTATCCGTGGATCGTGCTCACCCTCGGCACGCTCGCCTATCTCGCCTGTCTGCCGCTCGGCTGGCTGTCCTATCGCGATTATCAGCGCAAGAATGCCGCCGCCGCTGCGCCAGCGTCCGAGACGGCGCCGCCGACGCAAGAGCCGCCAATGCCCGGCGAGACCGTCCAGACCGCGGACGAGCGGCCGACGCGCCTCAACTAGGCAGGTTTGCCATTGAGCAATTGCGTGCCGAATGGATATCCCGGCATCAAGTCATACGGATGCGCCCAGCCGGGCAGGGCCTTGACGCGGTCGAGCCAGGACGAAATCGCCGGATGGTCCTTGCGCAAATCGAAGCCGTATTCCTCCGGCGGATAAAACAAATAGGCGCACATTGAGACGTCGGCGATGGTCGGCCGCTCGCCCAGCATGAACGGCGCTTTTTGCAGCCGCTTGTTGACGATCGCCAGATTGCCGTCGATGCGGCCCTTGAGAAAGCCCATTACCGCCGGATCGCCGGGCAGCTTGGCGAAGTTTTTCAGGAAGCGATAGGGCCCCAAAAAGCCATTGACCTTCTGATTGTCGAAAATCATCCAGCGCAGCGCTTCGAGCTCCTCGTCTTCGCCCTGCGGCAGATATTTGCCGGTGTGCCTCGCCAGGTAAGTGAGAATGACGCCTGATTGGCTGAGTTTCTTCTTGCCGTCGATAGCGAGCACCGGCACTTCGCCCATCTCATTGATGCCGTCGCGATAGTCGGCCGTGCGCTGCACGCCGGCGCCGAAAAAATCCATCCATTGCGGCTTCCATTTCGCGCCAATCAGATTGAGCATCAGCGCCGCGCGATAGGCGTTGCCGGATTGGGCGAAGCAATAAAGCAGATAGTCGGGCATGGGGTCTTACCTTGCTGCGGCCGGTGCCGCCGGGCGGGCGAGCGTGACCGCGAGGCCGCCGGTGGATTTGCCTTCGAAATGGTCGCCGGCGAAATTCAGCAGCGCCAGCGGCTCGTTATTGTGATTGGTGATCAGGAGGCCGCCGGCCTCGAACGACCATTGGCGGCTGGTGAAGAAATCGCCCGGACAGCCGCCTTCCGGCGCCACCCGGCCGCTTTGTCCGTCGCTCGCAGCCGTGAAATTCACGCCGCAGGCCGGCGCATTCGGCGCGCTGAGCAGCCAGCGGCCAGTCATGTCGACTTTAGGGGTCTCCGGCTTGTCGGTGATCGAGCCGGACAGCGAGCCGGCGCAATTCGCCAGCACAAGCGCGAGAGCGCCCGCCAGGTGACGATAACCGGTACGGCTGGTGTGCTTCATCGCATGGTCGGAATGGAGAACTCGGCGCCTTCCTTGGTGCCGGAGGGCCAGCGCGAGGTCACGGTCTTGGTCTTGGTGTAGAAGCGCACCGCATCCGCTCCGTGCTGATTGAGGTCGCCAAAGCCCGAGCGTTTCCAGCCGCCAAAGGTGTAATAGGCGAGCGGCACCGGAATGGCAAAATTCACCCCGACCATGCCGACCTCGACGCGGTTGGCGAAATCGCGCGCGGTGTCGCCGTCGCGCGTGAAGATGGCGACGCCATTGCCGTATTCGTGCTCCGACGGCAAACGCACCGCCTCGGCGTAGTCCTTTGCGCGCACCACCGAGAGCACGGGTCCGAAGATCTCTTCCTTGTAGATTTTCATGTCCGGCGTGACATTGTCGAACAGGCAGCCGCCAATGAAGTTGCCGTTCTCGTAGCCTTGCAACTTGAAGCCGCGGCCGTCGACCACAAGGTCGGCGCCTTCCTTGATGCCGGTGTCGATATAGCCGCGGACCTTGTTGAGAAGTTCGCGCGTAACCATCGGGCCGTAATCGGCCTGCGGATCGCTCGAGGTGCCGATCTTCAGCGCCTCGACGCGCGGGATCAGTTTTTCGATCAGCGCATCGGCGGTCTTCTTGCCGACCGGCACCGCCACCGACACCGCCATGCAGCGCTCGCCGGCCGAGCCATAGCCGGCCCCGATCAGCGCGTCCACCGCCTGATCCATGTCGGCATCCGGCATCACGATCATGTGGTTCTTGGCACCGCCGAAACACTGCACCCGTTTTCCATGGGCGCAGCCGGTCGAATAGATGTATTCGGCGATTGCCGAAGAGCCGACAAAGCCGATCGCCTTGACCCGCGCATCGGTGAGCAGCGTGTCGACCGCTTCCTTGTCGCCGTTGACTACGTTGAGGATGCCGGGCGGCAGGCCGGCTTCAAGAAACAATTCGGCGATGCGGATCGGCACCGAGGGGTCGCGCTCCGACGGCTTCAGGATGAAGGCATTGCCGCATGCGATCGCCGGCGCGCATTTCCACAGCGGGATCATGGCCGGAAAATTGAACGGGGTGATGCCGGCAACGACGCCGAGCGGCTGGTGCATCGAGTAAAGATCGATGCCGGGACCGGCGGCTTCGGTGTATTCGCCCTTGAGCAGATGGGGAATGCCGCAGGCGAACTCGGCCACCTCGAGGCCGCGCTGGATATCGCCTTTGGCGTCGGCCAGCACCTTGCCGTGCTCGGACGACAGCAGCTTGGCGAGGCTGTCATGCTCTTTCTGAATGAGTTCGAGGAACTTGAACATGACCCGCGCGCGCCGCTGCGGGTTGGTGGCGGCCCAAGCCGGTTGCGCCGCATGCGCATTGGCAATCGCGCCTTGAACCTCGGCGCGGCTTGCCAGCGCCACCTTGGCCTGCACCTCTCCGGTATTGGGATCGAAAACGTCGCCCTGGCGGCCACCGCCCTTAACGGTCTTGCCGCCGATAAAATGCCCGATCTCACGCATGGCGCTGCTCTGCCTCCACAAATTGTGTTGGGCCGCCCCTATTCGCGGCCCTTTTGATTGAGTTTTACAGGTTTTGCGGCTCCGGTCACCCCATCGGGACCGCCGGGACCGCGCTCTTTTCACGAAGGATTAGCCTTTACCGCCTCTTAACAGCGTCAGTCTAGGGTCGCGTCAGCAGCGCCGGTGGGTAGCGTTCGAGTGGGGTGAGGCGATGGATATCGCAACGAGTCTTGGCTTGTTGGCCGGCGTCGGCGTGACGTGCCTCGTCATCCTGATGGGTGGCGACCTGCACATGTTCGTCAGCGAGCACGCCGCGATCGTGATCTTCGGCGGTTGCTTTGCCGCCACGCTGATCCGCTTTCCATTATCCTCGATCTTCCACGGCATCCCGCTCGGCGCCAAATTCGCGTTCACGATGCGCCGCATGACGCAGCGCGAGCTGGTCGACGAACTGGCCGGTCTCGCCGAGATCGCGCGCAAATCGGGTCCGGTCGGGCTGGAAAAGGTCGAGATCGACGATCCGTTCCTCGCCAAGGGCATCCGCTTTGTCGCCGACGGTTATGACGGCACCTTCATTCGCGACAACCTCGAGCGCGACCGCGACAACTTCCTGACCCATCTCGACGAAGGCCAGAAAATCTACCGCGCCATCGGTGACTGTGCCCCGGCGTTCGGCATGATCGGCACGTTGATCGGCATGGTGCAGATGTTCGCCAACATGACCGATCCGTCGAAGCTCGGGCCGTTCATGGCCGGCGCGCTGCTCGCCACATTCTACGGTGCCGCGGTCGCCAACCTGTTCTGCCTGCCGTTGGCCGACAAGCTGCACCTCAAGCTGGTCGATGAGGAGATCAACCGCACCCTCATCATCGACGGCATCTTGATGATCCGCGAGGCCAAGAGCCCGACATTGGTGCGCGAGATGCTGCTGGCCTATCTGCCGGAGAAGCATCGCGGCGATGAAGAAGAAGAAAAGGAAGCCGAGGCGGTGGCTGCCTAGCCCGGCGCCCGATCATCATGGCAAAACGTAAAGAAGCGCATGGCGGCGGCCACGGCTGGTTCGTTACCTTCGCCGACCTGATGGGGCTGCTGGTCAGCTTCTTCGTGATGCTGGTCGCATTCTCCACCCAGGACCAGGTCAAGCTGCGGATCGTCGCCGGTTCGATGCGCGATGCCTTTGGCGTGCAGGACCAGGTCCGCTATTCCGGCATCATCGAGGTGCAGGGCCTGCCGACCCGGCCCAAGCTCAAGAACGCCGCAAACATCAATCCGGAGGATGCCTCGCCGACGCCGACACCCGACGACAACGACCGGCAACGCAATAACGGTGCCAAACTCGAGGCTGATCGCAAATTTTCGACGGCCTCGGCTTCGCTGCGTCAGGCGTTGCAAGAGATGCCGGACATTACCGAAATCTCCAAACACATCATGGTCGAGGAGACCAAGCAGGGCCTCAACATCGAGATCGTCGACCAGGACGGCCGCTCGATGTTTGCCGATGGTGCCAAGGAGCCCAATGAGCGCACCCGCAAGATCATCCAGAAGCTGGCGCCTGCGCTCAAGGCGATGCCGTATCGGATTTCGATCACCGGACACACCGCGTCGAGCCGGGTGCCACTGGCGACTGATTACGGTCCATGGGAACTTTCGGCCGACCGAGCCAATGCGGTTCGGCAGATTCTCAGCGCTCAAGGCGTGCCGTCAGGTCATATTTTCATGGTGGCCGGCAAGGCCGACACCGAGCCGTTGTATCCTGACAATGCCTTCATGGCGCCGAACCGGCGCGTGACCATCACCATGATGCGGGAAGAGCCGCCGTTACCCGCGGACTTCAAGCCCTGATTTCATAGACTTAGCGCGCTACCCCATCGTCCATGCCTCAACAGGACGATGAAAATCCCTTATTTTCTGGCATTGGCAGTGTATAAGGGCCGCCTTTTCGCCCTTTGGGACGTTCTTCCCTCAATGACTGACGGCCACAATCCTCCCGTCACCGCGGCCTCCGCGCCAGCGGCGGCGCCCGTTGCGACCGGCACCGGGCTCATCGGTTTGGCGCTCGGCAGCGTCGGCGTCGTCTATGGCGATATCGGCACCAGCCCGCTTTATGCCTTCCGTGAAGCCGTCATGGCAGCGAGCGACAAGGGTCCGCTGAGCCGGGACGCCGTGCTTGGCGTGCTGTCGCTGATTTTGTGGGCGCTCATCGTCACGGTCACGATCAAATACGTGCTGCTGCTGCTGCGTGCCGACAATAACGGCGAGGGCGGCACCTTGTCGCTCACGGCACTCGCCAGCCGGGCGCTCGGGCGGCGGACGACGGTGGTCTTCGTGCTCGGTGTCATCGGCGCCTCGATGTTTCTCGGCGACAGCGTCATCACGCCGGCCATCTCTGTGCTGTCGGCGGTCGAGGGGCTCAAGCTCGCCAATCCGGCGTTCGGCGAATATGTCGCGCCGCTGACCGTCATCGTTCTGATCGCGTTGTTTGCCGCGCAGAGCCGCGGCACCGCCAAAGTGGCCGCGCTGTTCGGCCCGGTGATGGTGGTATGGTTCGCCGCGATCGCGGTGGCCGGCGCGATGCATGTGTTCGATGATCCGCATGTCTTGCTGGCGATCAATCCATTCTATGGCATTTCGTTTCTTTACGGTCACGGCCAGATCGGCTTGGTCACCCTGGGTGCCGTGTTTCTCGCGGTTACCGGCGGCGAGGCGCTTTATGCCGATCTCGGCCATTTCGGCCGCAAGCCGATTCAGATGGCGTGGCTGTTCCTCGTGCTGCCTGCTTTGCTGATCAATTACTTCGGGCAAGGCGCCAAGGTGCTGGCCGATCCTTCGGCGATCGAGAATCCGTTTTATCGGCTGGTGCCGGACGCGATGCTGCTGCCAATGATCGTGCTGGCGACGGCGGCAACGGTGATCGCCAGCCAGGCCGTCATTACCGGCGCCTATTCACTGGTGCATCAGGCGATCCAGCTCGGCCTGTTGCCGCGCCTCGCGATCCTGCACACCTCGGCCTCGCATGTTGGACAAATCTATATCCCGCGCGTGACGATTTCGCTGCTGGTCGGCGTGCTGTTGCTGGTCGGGCTGTTCCGGACCTCGAGCGCGCTTGCGTCGGCCTATGGCATCGCGGTGGCGACGACGATGGTGGTCGATGGTCTGCTGGCCTTCATCGTGATCTGGAAACTGTGGAAACTGAAGGTCTGGCAGGCGCTGCTCATTACGGTGCCGTTGATCATCGTCGATGTGACGTTTTTCTCGGCGAACTTCCTCAAGTTGTTCGAGGGCGCCTGGGCGCCGCTCTTGTTCGGCATCACCATGGTGCTGCTGATCCTGACCTGGCGCCGCGGCACGCGGCTTCTGTCCGACAAGACCCGGCGTACCGAGGTGCCGCTTGATACCTTGCTCCGCAGTCTGGAAAAGAGCCCACCCCATATCGTGCCGGGAACGGCCGTGTTCCTGACCAGCGCTCCAGATTTTGCGCCGACCGCGCTGTTGCACAATCTCAAGCACAACAAGGTGCTGCACGAGAACAATGTGATCCTGACCGTCATCACCGCCGACACGCCGCGCGTTCCGGAAGACGATCGAGTTCGCATCACCCCGGTCTCGCCGCACTTCCGCAAGGTTACGCTGCGGTTCGGCTATATGGAGCAGCCGAACGTGCCGAAGGCGCTTGGCGTCGCGCGCAAGCTCGGCTGGCAGTTCGACATCATGGCGACATCGTTTTTTGTGTCGCGCCGCGCCCTCAAGCCGGCGGCGAAATCCGGCATGCCACGCTGGCAGGACCGGCTGTTCATTTCGCTGGCACGCACTGCCAATGACGCCACCGACTATTTCCAGATCCCGACCGGGCGGGTCGTGGAGATCGGCACACAGGTCACGATCTAACGCTTTCGCTTCCCAGCCTTGCAGCGCACGCGTGGCTCTTATCATAGCCGCCTTAACTCATTGATCGCTCATCGGAAACTCTTGGATCCGCCTCGGCAAACTCGCATGCCTCGGTGTCGAGGGTTGCGGGAATGCCGGTTCCACAGGTCAGCGGTCGGCGTTATACCGCGCAACTTTTGTTGCAATGCAACATCCAAGGCGACCTCCATGTCCGATATGTCCGCTACCGCCGGCCCGGCCAACTTTGCCGGTGCTGAGCCAGACACACATGTCCAAGCCGGTTTCTGGGGATTGACGCTCGGCAGCATCGGCGTCGTTTACGGCGACATCGGCACCAGCCCGCTCTATGCAATGCGGGAGTCCGTGCTCGCGGCGGTCGGGCACAACAATCCGGCGAGCGAAACCGTGGTGTTCGGTATTCTATCGCTCATCGTATGGGCGCTGCTGATCATCGTCACCGTCAAATACGTTCTCATCCTGCTGCGAGCCGACAATCACGGCGAGGGCGGCACGCTAGCACTGATGGCGCTCGCGCAGCGCGCGGTGCATCGCGCCGCGCCGCTTCTCATCATGCTCGGCATCGTCAGCGGCGCATTGTTCTACGGCGACGCCATCATCACGCCGGCGCTGTCGGTGCTCTCTGCTGTCGAGGGCCTCAAGGTCATCACGCCGGCGTTCGACGCCTACGTCGTGCCGTTGACGGTCGTGATCCTGATCGTGCTGTTTGCCGTGCAGTCGCGCGGCACCGCCAAGGTCGCGGCTTTCTTCGGTCCGATCACGCTGGTTTGGTTCGCCGCCATCGCCGCCGCCGGCGTTTGGCACATCGCACAAAATCCCAGGGTGTTGCTGGCAATCAGTCCGATCTATGGCATCGAATTCCTGCTCAATCACGGCCTCATCGGATTTTATACGCTGGGCGCGGTGTTCTTGGTCGTCACCGGGTCGGAAGCGCTCTACGCCGATCTGGGCCATTTCGGCCGTGGCCCGATCCGCTTCGCCTGGCTCGTCGTCGTGCTGCCCGCATTGGTGATAAACTATCTTGGCCAGGGTGCCTTGGTGCTGGCGGATCCGACGACGATCGAAAATCCGTTTTTCCTGCTCTATCCGCATTGGGCGCTATTGCCGATGGTCGTGCTCGCGACCGCCGCGACCGTGATTGCGAGCCAGGCGGTCATCACTGGCGCCTATTCGCTGACGCGCCAGGCCATCCAGCTCGGCCTGTTGCCGCGCTTTGAGGTCCGTCACACCTCGGAATCGACCTTTGGCCAAATCTACATGCCACGGGTCAACATGCTGCTGCTGATCGGCGTGTTGCTGCTGGTCGCGCTGTTCCGCTCGTCGGATGCGCTGGCCTCCGCCTATGGCATCGCCGTCACCGGCACCATGGTGGTGACGGCGATGATGGCGTTCGTTGTCATCTGGCGGGTGTGGCGCTGGCGAGCGGTGTGGGCGGCGGCGCTGATCGTGCCGTTCCTGTTCATCGATCTGACTTTCCTCGCTGCGAATCTCCTCAAGGTCGTCGAGGGGGGTTGGATGCCGCTGGCGCTCGGCGCCGCGGTCATGGTCGTGATGTACACTTGGCGCCGCGGCAGCCGGCTGCTTATCGCCAAGACGCGCAAGCAGGAAATCCCGCTCGAAAGCCTCGTCGCCTCGCTGGAGAAAAAGCCGCCACAGCGCATTGCCGGCACTGCGATCTTTTTCACCAGCGATGCAAAGTTTGCCCCGACCGCATTGATGCACAGCCTCAAGCACTACAAGGTGCTGCACGAGAACAACGTCATTCTCACGATCGAGACCGCGCCGACGCCGCGCGTTGCCGAAGCGGAGCGCGTGCGTATCGAACCGATCGGGCAAAGCTTCTCCCGCGTCGTTCTGCGCTTCGGCTTCATGGAATCGCCGAACGTGCCGAAGGCGCTGGCGATTGCCCGCAAGCTCGGCTGGACCTTCGACATCATGTCGACGTCGTTCTTCCTGTCGCGCCGGGCGTTGCGGCCGGCCGCGCATTCCGGCATGCCGCGCTGGCAGGATCGGCTGTTCATCGGCCTTGCCCGCACCGCCAACGACGCGACCGATTATTTCCAGATCCCGACCGGACGCGCGGTCGAGATCGGCACTCAGGTCACGATCTAGTTGCGCGATCGGTTTCGGCTTGCTTTTGACGCAAAACCCGGCATTTTCAGCGGCCATCGAGGAGTTGCGTCATGGATCGCGCCAGCGAAGTTCACGATCTCACGCCGGAGGAGGTCGCCCGCGGCGTCGAGCAAGGCCGCATCCTGCTTGTGGATGTGCGGGAGCCGAACGAGACCGCAGTCGAAAGTTACCCTGGTGCGATAGTGGTGCCGCTCTCGAGTTTTGATCCGGCGCAAATCCCCGATCCGGCCGGCAGGCAGGTGGTGTTCGCCTGCCGGTCCGGCAAACGCTCGGTGACCGCGTCGCTGGTGGCACAGGATCGCGGATTTCCTTATGACAGCCACTTGGCCGGCGGCATACTCGCCTGGAAGGCCGCCGGCCTGAGAACCATCACCGGCTGACGGCGCGCTTTATCGTCGCGCCTGCGCGCGCTTGACCGTGCCCTTGATCTTCGGCGGATCGTCGGGCCGCCAGCGCCGGTGAACCCAAAGCCATTGCTCGGGGTGTTCGCGGACCCAGCCTTCGATCACGTCAGTGATCGCCTGCATCGTTCCGGCGATGTCGATGCGGCCGTCAGGGTCGCGCGCTGGCTCAATCGCTTCGCTCATCTCGACCCGAAAGCGGTTGCCGGGGAGGCGGATCACGCGTGTGCCGTGAATCGGGCGCTCGATCTGTCGTGCCAGCCGCGCGATCAGCGGGTTGGCGCGCGTGACCTGGCCGAAGAACGTCACGTCAACGCCGGGGCGGTAATATTGGTCGACCAGCATGCCGACCGTTTGGCCCGCCGCCAGCGCATTGGCCAGCACCACCGGTGCCTCGATGCCCGACGGCGTCAAAGTGCCCATCGAGCCGGCACGCACACGCACCACGGCACCGGCGATGGCGGGAATATTGGGCCGCCGATACAAAATCGTCGCTTCGACGCCGTAGCGATGCGCCACCAAAGCCGGCAATTCCCAGTTGCCGAGATGCACCGCGAACAATAGCGCGCCCTGGCCGGAGGTCCGCAGCGTCTCGAACCGGGCCAGGGTTTGCTCGCTATATTCGATCTCATGGGGACCGGGATTGGCCGGATCGAAAATCCGCAGCCGGTCGAGATGGGCAAAATCGGCGGCAAAACGGCCAAGATTGTCCCAGACGCCACGCAGGATGGTCTCGATCTCGGCCGGCGACTTTTCCGGGAAGGCGGCCTTGAGGTTGGCGCGACCGACCTTGTGCTCGGGCAACCATGGGCCGACGCGTCGCAGCAGCGGGCCGCAGAAATCAGCCAGCGACTCGCGCCTGATGAGGCGCGCGGCGCGGAGCAGGCCGGCGGCGATCCAGCTGATCGCGGCATTGAACAGCGCAAAGCCCCACGCGCGAAGGTGCGCCAGCTGCGGATTGGCGGCCATTAGAAGGTGACGACCACTTTGCCGAACACCTTCCGGCTTTCGATACGCGCCAAACCGCGCTCGAACTCGGCGAGCGGCACTTCGAGGTCGATCACCGGCGTCAGTCCGTTGGCCATCTTGGCCAGGCCGTCGCGAATATTTTGCAGCGTAGCGCCGAACGAGCCGAAAATTTTGTATTGCTGCTGGAACAACTGCATCAGATTGAGCGTGACGCTCGGCCCGGCGGTCGAGCCGCAGGTGACGAGGCGGCCGCCGCGCTTGAGCACCAGCAGCGAGCCATTGAAGCCTTCGCCGCCGACATGCTCGAACACGACGTCGACGCCTTTCTTGTTGGTGAGCTTGCGCGTCAAGGTCTCGAAGCGTTCGGTGTTGTAGTTGATGACGTGTCCGGCGCCGAGGGCCTTGGCTTTTGCGGCCTTTTCCTCGTCACCCACGGTGGTGATGACGGTGCAGCCGATCGCTTTCGCCATCTTGATTGCCACGGTGCCGATGCCGGAGCCGCCGGCCTGCACCAGGATGGTCTCGCCCGGCTGCAGCTTGGCATTGTCGAACAGCATGTGCTCGACGGTGGCGAAGGCGATCGGCGCGCAGGCCGCGTCGCGCAGGCTTACGCCCTCAGGCACCGGCACGACAAGCCGCGCCGGCATGTTGACGAGATCGCGGGCAAAGCCGTCGACATGAAAGCCCATAATGCCGGCGATATTCTCGCAGAGATTGTCGCGGCCCTCGCAGCATGCTTTGCAGACGCCGCAGGTCTTGCCGCCATACATCACCACCGGCTGGCCGATCCGAAAATTCGTCACGTCCGCGCCGAGGGCGGCGATCTCGCCGGAGGCCTCGACGCCGACGATCTGCGGCATTTGCCGCTTGGCGAAGGCCATGCCGCGAAAGCCCCATAGGTCAAGGTGATTGAGCGCCAGCGCCTTGACCCGGACCTGCACCTCGCCGGCTGCGGGCGGGGCAGGGGGCGGAACGTCGCGCAGCTCGAGCTGGCGGTCGGCGATGAGCGTGAGCGCGCGCATGCGGTGCGTTACGCCGGCTCGCGCGCCAACACCAGCGAGACGTTCTGACCGCCGAAGCCGAACGAGTTGGAAATGGCATATTTGACGCCGGCATCGCGCGCCACGTTGGGCACCACGTCGAGCGGAATCGCCGGATCCGGCACGGCATAATTGATGGTCGGCGGCAATCGTCCATGCTCGAGCGTGAGCAGCGTGAACGCCGCCTCGACCGCGCCGGCGGCCGACAAGGTGTGTCCGATCATCGATTTGTTCGAGGACATCGGAATGTTTTTGGCGCGCTCGCCGAATATGCTCATGACTCCGAGCGCTTCCATCTTGTCGTTTTCCGGCGTGCCGGTGCCGTGCGGGTTGATGTAGCCGATATCGTCGGGGGTGATGCCGGCGTCGGCCAGCGCGTTGCGGATGGCGCCGATGATCGGCTTGCCGTCCGGGTTCGAGCGGGTACGATGGAAGCTGTCGGCCATCTCGCCGCAGCCGCCGACGACGCCGAGGATCTTGGCGCTGCGGGCATGCGCCGCGTCGAGGCTCTCGAGCACCAGCGCGCCGGCGCCTTCCGCCATCACGAAGCCGTCGCGATTCTTGGAGAATGGTTTCGATGCGCCTTGCGGCGGGTCGTTCTGCGTCGACAGCGCAGACAACAGCGAGAACCGCACCAGGGATTCCGAATTGACCGAGCCGTCTGTGCCGATGCAGAGCGCGGCGTCGGTTTCGCCGCGGCGGATCGCCTCGACGCCGAGCTGGATGGCGCTGGCGCCGGAGGCACAGGCGGTCGACAGCGAGATCGGCGAGCCCAGCGTGCCGAAGGTATCGGCCAAATTGTCGGCGACCGAGCCGAACATGAAGCGGTCGTGGTAGGCGGGAAATTTCGCGCTGACTCGCAGCAGGTCATCGTAATTGATGGCGTTGTTGGCGCCGGACGTCTTCGCGATCTCGATACGCTGCGGCCATTCGAGTTCGACCGGCGGCACGGCCAGGAACAGCGGCCCGGGAAACCGTCCGCGCGCGCCAATGCCGGATTGGGCGACGGCTTCCTCCGCCGCCACCTCGGCCAGCCGTTCGGAGAGGCGCGGCGCCGACATCGCATCGACGTCGATGAAATCCACCGTGCCGGCCATCGTCGTGCGCAGGCCTTCGGTCGGAAACCGGGTGATGGAATGAATGCCGGACTCGCCCGCGGTCAGCTTGCGCCAATTGTCGGCTTTGCCGGCACCCAGCGAAGTGACGACGCCGATGCCGGTGACGACCACGATCGGACGGCCGGCCTTGTCGCGGGCAGATGTCATGTCTTCTCTCCTTATGCCGCCTCGACCAGCGCCAGGCCTTCGCCGCGCCAATAGCCGGCGCCGGCGACGACGACCTGCGCCAATGCGTCGGTCATCGGCTTTTCAAAGCCCGTCGGGTCGCGAGCCGCGAAAAGGCGGCCCCGATCGAGCGTCAATGCGGCCAGTGCGACGTTCATGGGAAATGACGGCTCCATCCCATGGCCAATATAGGAACCGGTGGCGCGAACCGGAATATCGGCATGTTCGGCGAGAAAGGCCCGTTCTCCGGCCGTTGCCGGCTCGGCGCCGCTGGCGCCTGACAGGAGGGCGGCCTGTCCCGGCCTGATCCGGGAGGCAATTCGGTCCCACATCGTCCGCAGCGCCGGCGCGACCGGATCCTGCTTACGCGATGAGCGCTCCGACATCACCGCCGAAAGCCGGGCGATGATCCTGGCGCCGCGGGCTTGCGCGTGGGCACGGGATTCGACGACCAGAAATGCGCCGAGCGACCCAGTGACCATTCCGCCGTTCGGTCCGCGGGCCCAGACCGGCCTGTAGCCACCTTTGAGCAGCGTGCCGCTGAACTCATAGAGCATCAGCAGATCCTTGCGCTCGGCATTATAGGATCCGCCAATCAACGCAATATCGGCCTGGCCGGCATTGATCCTCGCCAAAGCGACCCGCAGCGAATCGATGCCGCTCGATTCCTCGCCCATGAAGGTGCGCGAAGAGCCGGTCACGCCATGAACGATCGAGATATTGCCGGCGAGCAGATTGGACAATTGCGCAAGAAACAAGGTCGGCCGCAGATCGCCCATGAGGCGTTCGTTGAGCAGCGCGTCCGGATTGGCGGCACCCGGCAAGGCGGAGAGGATCGCGCTGTCGGCGATGACGTCGCGTTCGCCGCCGCCGGCGGCAACGATCATGTCGGTCCGCGCAAGAATCTCGCTATTGCCCTTGATGCCGGCCGATTCAAGCGCGAGGCCCGCGGCATAGGTGCCGATGCGTTGCCAGGCCTCCATCTGGCGCTGGTCGCCTTTTTTCGGGATTTGCCTGTCGAAATCGAGCGCGCAGATCGGATGAACGGAGTAGGGCGCGAACGCGACCTCGTCCACCGTGGTTTCACCGGCCCTGAGCTTTTCCCAATGCGCGTCGAGCCCCTCGCCAAGACAGGACACGATGCCGATGCCGGTAATGACGCCTTCGCGCGCGGGGTCAGTCATCCGCGGCCTGCTCCGCGGGAAATTCGACCTGCGTCGCAACCTCGCGCATGGCACGTTTGAATTCGGGATTGGGAAAATCGGTCACGCGGAACGTGATGCTGGCATCGCTGGCGACCTTGCCGCCGGTTTCGACCTGCGCCTGGGTGACGGCAAAGCCGGATCCGTCATGCACCAGTTTGGCGGTCACCAGCAGTTTGTCGCCGGGCGCGACGAAGGTTCGAAACTTCGCGTCGCGCACGGCAGCCAGGAATGCCATGCGTTCGAAGTCCTGCAGCGCGATGATCATCCAGCCGGACGCCTGTGCCATCGTCTCGATCAGCAGCACGCCGGGCATCAACGGATAGCCGGGAAAGTGACCTTCGAAGATCGAGGCTTGCAGCGGCACCGCCGCTTCGCAGCGAATCGACCGCTCGGCACGATTGAACTCGACGATGCGGTCGATCAGCTGAAATTTTTCAAGTCGCATGCGTCGTGTCGCTCAGGTGCCCGGTGCTCAGGTGCTTTTGGCGGCCACGAGCGCGTCGATACGCCCGCTCAGATTGCTGAGCACGAAATACTCTGCCGTCGTCGCCTTGCCTTCGTTGACCTCCTGGGTCCATTTCTCCAGCGGCATCTTGATGCCGAAGGCCTTGTCGATGGCGAAGGCGATATCGAGAAAGTCCAGGCTGTCGATGCCCAGGTCATCGATGGCGTGGCTTTCCGGCGTGATGGTCTCGCGCGGAATGTCGCAGGTCTCGGCGATGATGTTGGCAACGGTATCGAATGTCGATGGCATAGGTAAGTCTCTGATTTGTCTGGAGTCCTGAAACCCGGAAGTCGCCCACGCGGGACTCCTCGGGCGGGGCCTACCGCCCGCCTGTGACGGCTGAGCGTATACCGAAGCGGGCCAGTGAGTTCAATGGCGACGCCAGTTCGGCCTTTATTCGCGATTTATGGCTATGGACGGCAGTTACCAGCGGTCATGGGGAATGTCGACCGGCGTGCAGCCGCGACGGCCCGACAGCACGCAGTCCTGATTCTTCCGCATGTCGGCCATTGTGGTCGCAAGCCAAAGGCCGGCTCCGACCAATCCGGCGATAAACACCAAGGCAACGACGTTTATGACCATGCGATGGCGATAGTCGTCGGGCTCGGCGTCGCGCTCATATTGCGCGAGGTCGTCGGACGCGAGGGGGCCGTCGCGCTCGGCCAGTTCGTCGCTGCGCCGGTGCCGGAACGGCAAGACCCGTGCTGATTCTTCAGGTTGTGGCGGCTGCTCGGCCATGGGGCGAAGATTACCACGATGCATGGCAGGATTTCGACAGACGGATTCCTCAATGATGGACCCGATATTCGAACCGGCCTAGTGTCCGCGCCCGGGCGACTCCGGAGTTTGGCAATGTTTTGGAAAATTCTGTTCACCTTCGCGTTGTTCGGGGCGCTGGCAGCCACGGCGGGTGCCGAGGACATCAAGGTCGGCGACCTCCAAATCTCGACAGCATGGGCCAGGGCGACGCCGAAGGGCGCGGCCATCGGCGGCGGCTATCTCAAGATCACCAATACTGGCAACTCACCTGACCGCCTGATCGGCGGCGCATCGCCGGTGTCGGATAAATTCGAGCTGCACGAAATGAGCATGGACAACGGGGTGATGAAAATGCGGCCGGTGGCCGGGGGCATCGAGATCAAGCCCGGGGAAACCGTCGAGCTCAAGCCGGGCGGATTTCACATCATGCTGGTCGGGCTGAAGCTGCAGCTTGCGCAAGGCCAGCACTTTAAGGCGACTTTGATGTTCGAGAAGGCCGGCAAGGTCGATGTCGATTTCGCCATCGCCGGCATCGGCGCCATGAACGCCGACGGCGGATCGATGCAAGGCTCGCAGGGCGGTATGTCGGGCATGCCCGGAATGGGCAACATGAAGATGAAATAGCACCGCGCGCTGATAGGCTTTATCGTGACTTGCCCTCGGAAAACGGCAGCTCGGCGTCCGGCGGCGGCAGCATCTGGAACACGTTGAGGGTCATCGAGATCAGCGTGTAGTAGCCGAGGATGCCGACCAGTTCGACCATGGCGCTGTCGCCGAGGATGGCGTGCACGCGCGCGTAGGTACGGTCACCGACCCGGCGGGTGCGATAAAGCTCTTGAACGAAATCATAGATCGCGCGCTCATCCTTGGGCGCGCCTTTCGGCACACGGCCGGCCTTGAGGTCGCGGATCGTCTTCGGCAACACGCCGGCTTTTTCCGCCATCGGCTCGTGCGCGTGCCATTCGAACTGCGCGCGCCACAGCCGCGCCGTGCATAGGATGGCGAACTCGGACAGCCGCGGCGGTACCGCGGTCTTGAAGCGGCAATGGGCACCGAGTCGCTGCGCCAGGTCGCCGAAGGCCGGCGCATGCAGAAAGGCCGCGAACGGCCCGCGGATCGTCAGCGTCTGGCCGCGCGGTCCGGAGCGCATGGCATCGACCAAAGCGCGCTGCGGCGGGTTCAGTTGTTCGTCGGTCAGGACCGCAAGCCGCGGCGCCGGACGCTTCACAGCCCCGCGCTTTGCGACCTTAGAACTGGCAGCCATCTCAATCCCCCCGAGCCCGAATGAACAGCGCGCAGCGGGCCGGCCGCGCGACGACAATCTAGCCAAGCGTTGCAGGCTAACCAAGCGTGTTCGGACTACTCCGGAAGGTTTGATCGGCAGGCTAGCCGGCAGCTAGGTCGCCGCCGCACCCGCAGCTCGCTTGGAGTGCGCAGCGGCGCGGGGCTGCTTCCGGCTACTGCGTCGCGGCGATTTTTTCGTTGCCGCCTTCGTGACCTGCGCGGCACTGAGGTTGCCCCCGCTACGCCTCGTGTCCAGCGTATGGAGCGCATGTTTGGCGCGCTCGCAGAACACGAGATGGAGATCTTCCAGTTCGTCGTCCGACAGGTTCTCAAGCGCGGCATGGCTGTTCTCGGCGCCCTTTACCGCAAAGACCAGTTCGGACAATTTCAGGTGGAACGCCAGCGTGTCGCGGTTCTGGGTATTTTGAATCAAGAACACCATCAGGAAGGTCACGATCGTGGTGCCGGTATTGATGACCAGCTGCCAGGTGTCGCTGTAATGAAACAGCGGGCCGGTGATGGCCCAGACCACCACGACGAGCACCGCCAACAGGAACGTCAGTGGATGCCCGGCGGCATGCGACACCACTTGCGCGGCCACGCTGAATTTGTCGCGCAGTGCTTTGACCACGCTATCCTTCGAATTTGTCATGGAGCCAAAGTCCCAGCGTCACCCGCAGCGCCCAACGCACAGTGCCGGCGTGAGTTCCACGCGGAGAACGGGAGTCAGGCTCAGCCTCGGCGCGATGCGCGCCCGGCTTTCGGCAAAGCCTGTTTGACCTTGCTCATGTCGGCCCATGGGTCCTTGCGCTGCCGGCCAAGCCGCTGCGCAATGTTGAGCACCGTATAGCGATTGCTCGACGGCAGGCTTGAAAGCTCGGTCCAGGTGATCGGCACCGCCACCGGCGCGCCCGGCCGTGCTCGCGTCGAATAGGGCGCCACCGCGGTGGCCTCGCGGCTGTTGCGCAGATAATCGACGAAGATGCGCCCGGGCCGCTTCGCCTTGGTCGCGCTCGACACGAAACGTTCCGGGCTGTCGGCCTCCATCGCGCCGGCCAAGGCATAGGCAAAGTCCTTGGCCTGCTGCCACGGCGTATGTTTGATCGGCAACACAACGTGCAATCCCTTGCCACCGGTGGTCTTCACGAAGCTTTCGAGATCGAGATCGGTGAGCCGGTCGCGCACCTCACGCGCGGCGGCAACGAGATCGTTCCATGCGACGCCGGGACCCGGATCGAGATCGAAGATCAGGCGGTTGGCCTCTTCGAGGTGATCGATCGTGCTGCCGCGGACATGGATTTCCAGCGCGCCGCTCTGCGCCAGCGCGATCAGCCCTTCGAGATTATCGATCGCGATCGACTTGTCGCCGTCGGGCTCCGGCACCAAATGCAGAAATTTCGGATCGACGCCGGCGGTCGCATGTTTCTGGAAGAAACATTGGCCAGCAGCACCTTCCGGACAGCGAACGATCGCGATCACCCGGCCGGTGACATGCGGGCGCATATAATCCCACACCTTGCCGTAATACTCCGCGAGATCTTGCTTGGTGACGCCGGCGTCTTCCCAGTAGATGCGGTCGGGATGGGTGAGGCGGACCTTGCCGAAGCTGACGTCTTTCTTGTCGGATTTTTTGCCGGTTGATTTTGCGGCGGGCTTGGCCGCGCCGGAGGTGCGACGGCTAACGGTGGCGGCCCGCGCCGCAATTGCTTTCTTGCGCTCGCGCACCACCTCGCTTGGCTTCTTGTCCTCACGCAGGCCCTGGAACGACGCTTGCCGCACGCGTGTGCCGTGGGTCCAGCCGTGGAAATTTACTTCGGCGACGAATTTCGGTTCGAGCCAGATCGCGCCGTTCTTGCCGCGCTCCTCCGACGGCAGCTTGGCGAAGGGCGCGGCCTTGCGCTCGATCGGCTTGAGCTTGCGGTAAAGCTCGCGGGCGAATTCGTGCGTGAAGCCGGTGCCGGTGCGGCCGGCGTAAATTAGCTCGCCATTGTCGTAATAGCCGAGCGCCAGAGCGCCGATTGAATGGGCGTCGTTGGTCGACGGTGCGTAGCCGGCTATGACGAATTCCTGCCGGTCGCTGCATTTTGTCTTGAGCCAATCCGTGCCGCGGCCGGAGCGGTAGGGCGCGCCACGAAGCTTCGAGATGATGCCTTCCAGTCCCATCTGGCAGGCGCGCTGGTGCAGCGGCGTGCCCTTGCCCTCGATCGATTCGCTGAAGCGGATCGGCCCGTTCTTTGGGGTGCGTACGAGCAGTTTCGCCAGCGCGGCCTTGCGCTCCTCGAGGGGAGCGGTCCGCAAATCTTGCCCGTCGAGATGCAGAAGATCGAAGGCGTAATAGACCATGCTGCCGTCGTCGCCGCCGGTCAGGGCCTGCTGCAGCAGGGAAAAGCTCGAGACGCCGTCGGAGCCCTCGACCACCAACTCGCCGTCGATCAGCGCGGTGTCGACTGGAAGCTTGGCAAGCGCGGCGGCGGTTGCGGCGAATTTGGCCGTCCAGTCGAGACCCTTGCGGGTCAGCAGCTTGACATTGCCGTGGTCGATCCGCGCCTGCAGGCGATAGCCGTCAAACTTGATTTCGTGGATCCAGTTGGCGCTGTCCGGAGCCTTGTCGGACAAAGTCGCGAGGCAGGGCTCAACGAAGCCGGGCAGCGCCTTTTTGCCTTGCGGCGAGCGGCACACTGCGCTCCCCGCTTTCAGCGCGGCGGTTTTGCGCTTCGAGGATGCTTTAGACGTCGCTTGGTCGGTCTTTTTCGTCTTCGGTCTGGCGGTGTGCGCCGTTGGCTTTGGCCTTCCAGTTTTTTTCGCGGCCGTCTTCGGCGCCTTCTTGGGCGCGCCTGCCGTTATCTCGTCCATGGTGCGGCCGGTGCTGACCGAGAGGTTCTTTTCCTCAAGAATGTCCTTGTCGCGCGGGCCGCGCGCCGCCTCGTCATTCGCCTTGATCAAAAGCCAGTTGTTGCGCTTTTCATTGGGTCGCCGATGCATCCGCACCAGGTGCCATCCGCCCGATAGTTTCTCGCCCTCGAGGTGAAAGTCGAGATGGCCTTTGGCGAGGCCCTTGTGCGGGTCGTGATCGGGCTCCCAGCTGCCGCGATCCCAGATCATCACGGTGCCGCCGCCATATTCACCTTTCGGAATGGTGCCTTCGAACTTGTTGTAGTCGATCGGGTGGTCCTCGACCTCCACGGCGAGCCGCTTCTCGCCCGGTACCAGGCTCGGCCCTCGCGTCACGGCCCAGCTCTTCATCACGCCGTCAAGCTCGAGCCGCAGGTCGTAATGCAGCCGCGTCGCCGCATGCTTTTGCATGACGAAGGCGTGGCCCTTACGGCTCGCCGCCTTGCCGCGCGGCTCGGCGGTCACTCCGAAGCGGCGTTTCGACCAGTAGGTCTTCAGTCCGGCCACAGCTAGCTCGCGCGCCGGACTTTACGGCGGGCCGCCGCCGGAGGCTTGCGGGGATGGCTCTTCGCGGCGGCTTTGGCCGGAGCCCGGCGGGCAGGAGCGGCCTTTTCGCCTTTGGCGCTGCGGCGCAGCGCGTCCATCAGATTGATGACGTTGCTGGGTCGCGGCTCTTCGAGCGTCGGCGCCGGCTTGCCGGCGCGCTTGGCCTTGATCAGCTCCTGGAGCGCGTTTTCGTAGCGGTCATCGAACTTGCCCGGATCGAAATGGCCCTTTTTGGTCTCCAGGATGTGGGTCGCCAGCTTCAGCATATCCGGCGCGACTTTGACGTTGGGAATGTCGTCGAAATAATTCTTCTCGTCGCGCACTTCGTTCTTGTAGCGCAATGCCGTCGCCAGCAGGCCCTTGCCGCGCGGCCGCAGCAGCAGCAGGTGCTCGCGCCGGTAGATCACCACGCGCGCCAGGCCGGCGAGCTCTTCCTTGCGCATCGCTTCGCGGATCACGGCGAAGGCTTCCTGCGCGACGTCGTCCTGCGGCACGATGTAATAGGACTCGTCGAGATAGATTCGATCGACCTCCGAGATCGGCACGAACTCCTCGATGTCGATCGTGTGCGTGCTCTCGAGCGCGACATTGTCGAGCTCCTCGTCCTCGACCAGCAGGTAATCGTTACCCTCGAGCTTGTAGCCCTTGACGCGATCTTCCTTCTCGACCGGCTCGCCGGTCTCAGCATCGACGACCTCGTTGCGGATGCGATTGCCGGTCTTCTTGTTGATGATGTTGAAGCGGATGCGTTCGCTGGTGCTGGTGGCGGGATACAGCGCCACCGAGCAGGACACCAGCGACAGTTTCAGGAAGCCTTTCCAGTTCGGTCGCGGTGCCATGGATACTCCTACAATTGCACGCTCGCGGATGAACTAACGGGCCAGCGGGGCGGTTCCGCACGCTGCCGGGAACAATCCTTTCGAAAAAGCGTTGTTTCGCCAAGCATATTTTGAACCACAAATCATCACAGGGGAATGAGCATGCTCGGATGGGCCGTTACATTTCTGGTTATCGCGTTAATTGCCGCACTGTTGGGCTTTGGCGGCATCGCCGGCGTCGCTATCGAGGCGGCGAAGTTGGTGTTCTTTGTGGCCGTCGTGCTGTTCTTGATCGCGGCGGTCGTTGGCCTGGTACGGGGACGGCGACCCACCGTTCCATAACCTGACCGCATGAGGCGACAGAAAATCCCGGCAAGGCTAAGGCCCTGCCGGGATTTTTCATTGGAGACTCAGAACGCCAGATTTCGCGATTGCGAACGTCAGCCGCGACGGCTTCCGATCAGAACTGCGCGGGTCTCGTGGTCGGGGCCGAAGTCGTCGACGCCCTGAATGGACATTAACTCCGCGAGCCGGGTGCGAGCGCGATTAACGCGCGACTTCACGGTGCCGATCGCGCAGCCGCAGATCTCGGCAGCTTCCTCGTAGGAAAAGCCGGACGCGCCCACCAAAATCAAGGCCTCGCGTTGCTCTTCCGGAAGTTTGCTCAGTGATTCGCGAAATTCCGTCAGTTCGAGCTGGCCGTGCTGCTCCGGATGCGAGGTCAGGCTTTCAGCATAGTGACCGTCGGCATCCTCCACCTCGCGCCGGCGCTTGCGGTACTCCGAGCGAAAATGGTTGCGCAAAATGGTGAACAGCCAAGCGGACATGTTGGTGCCGGGCTGGAAGGAGTGAATATTCGCGAGGGCACGCAGGAGCGCCTCCTGCACCAAGTCGTCGGCACGATCGACATTGCCGCACAACGAGATGGCAAAGGCGCGCAGACCGGGAACGGCGCCGAGGATTTCCTGGCGAACGGAGTCATCAATGCGCATTTTGTTTTCCCTCGTTGTTCAGACCGTTGAGCAACTCGGTGAAGCGCGAAGGTACGCCTTGGCTTACGACTTCATCGTAGACCGCGCGTAGCTGCTGGCCGAGCTTCGCCCTCGTATTGCGATCCAGCCTGCTTGCTTTTGGTGACTTTTGTTTGTCGGACTCATCCGGCGACTGCGCCTGCGCCGTGTGACCCATCGGCTTTCCCGTATTCATGTCGCCGTCCACTTTTATCTTTGCATCGGGGCACCACGGGGGCTTTTCCCTGTGGTGAGTGCTGGAAACCGATGTAAACGCCGCAATTTGCGCTTCGGTTCCGGTAAAGGGAACTATATTCCTAACTCTTATTTCCCATAAGAAATGGGGCACTTTCGATCACTTTTGCGTGCGTTTTTGCTCGAATCCCCATCAGCGCGGTTTGCGAGCCATCGCGTAGCCCAGCAGAATCGATTCGACGAGCATGGCGATTCGTTTGTCGGTCCGCGGTCCGAGCGGATTCGGCTCGTTCGAGACCGGCGCCTTTGCCCGCGTCGCAAGCAATATGCCGAGCGTGCAAAGGACGATCACTGCGTATACCGCCGCTACGATCAAGCGTGCGCAGACCGGACCATAAAGAACGGACAGTTGGAGCGTGCCGGCGGCGCTCAATTCGTAGAGCACCCCAAGCAGGAAGATCGCTGCGACCGTCATGGCCAGGATGCGCTTGAGCAATCGGCCGAGCAACTGGCTGGCGGCAAGTGCCACAACACGCTCAAGATGGCCGAGTCGGTTCATGGGCGTCGCGCCGATCCCAACAAAAATCCAATTCCGGCGGCAATCGCCAGCGTCGCCAGTGGCGCGCGTTCAATCTGCTGCTCGATCGCCAAGTAGGCGTCGCTGCCGATCGTAAAGGCCCTGTCGGCGGCTTGATCGCTTTGCATCCGCTTCAGGATCCGGGCGAAGGCCCCGTTGACGAAATCATTGACGTCGCTTGGCGCTGCTGCCGGTTCGGCGCGGTCGTCATTCTTGAGGCGTGGAAGCCGCGTCTCCAAGTCTCCGATCAATCCCTCGATTTGAGCAATACCGTCGGGCATTGACTTGGTTCGCGCCATCATCACCGCTCGTTTGCGCTCGACAAAAGGGTAGACCGGCGGGCTAACGCCAGCGCTGGGCCGAGAGTTCCCGGCAGTGCCCACGAAAAAAGACGCAGCCGGCACTGCCGACTGCGTCCTAATAAGCGGCCGATCGCCCGGGGGGAGGGGGAAGGATCAGGCGACCTGCCGTGCTTGCCAATGCATCAGGTCCGCATTCGTTCCCGGAGAAGGTCCGCATTCGTTCCCGGAGAAGTGAGAAAGCTCGTAGGAACGCTTCGTTGCGGCGGTCGTTGAGTGACGTATGACGGCGAATGCTTGGCGAATTTCATGGGCGTTTTTAGATCAAATTTTCTCGGCGGTCTCATGATCGGAGCGGCGCTTGCCGCTCTGACGCCTTTCGCCGCCTCCGATTTGATCTCGGTGGTGTCGCCGCCGGCGAGCGCCGGCCCCGCAGCCGCCGTCACGACCGTGCCGCAGCGGATCGAAGTGCAAATGGTCAATCGTGCCTCAAAAGCGGATCGCCTGCGCCAGCCACAGCGCGCGACGGGCGAAATTATCCGGCAACAACAGCAGCAACAACAGAAGATTCCACCGGGTTGCGATAGCGCCTTCAGCCCATTGTCGCGCGGCGCCTATGCGAATTTCGCCAGCCGCTGCATGTCCTGAATCAAGGGCGCATCCGGCCACCTTCTGCCGGTTCGCGGGGCGGAACTTTATTGGCGGCTATGGATTGAAAGGACGGATTCCCATTTCGGAGGACTTCTCATGATCAAAGCCGCAACCTTTCTCGCTATAACCGCGACTGTCGCGGCGCTCGCGTTGCCGCAAGCTGCAATGGCGCAAGCTGATCGGACGCAAGTCGGTCAGCTCGACTGCGACATTTCGGGTGGTATCGGCTTGATCATCACCTCGAAGAAAGCCGTGCAGTGTGTGTTCACGCCGTCGCAGGCCGGTCTGCCGCGTGAGGTCTATCAGGGCTCCATTACCAAATTTGGCCTCGACCTCGGCGCCACAACAGGCGGCCGTATGGTGTGGAATGTCCTCGCTCCGACCAATCGCGGCTTCGGCGCGCTGGCCGGCGAATATGCGGGCGCCAGCGCCGAGGCGACAGTCGGGGCCGGTGCCGGCGCGAATGTGCTGGTGGGCGGCTCGAACCGTACCGTCAGTTTGCAGCCTGTCTCAGTGCAGGGCCAAGCGGGCCTTAATCTTGCGGTTGGTGTTGCCGGCCTGGCGCTGCACCCGGTCCGGTAAGGACCCTTAGGTCGAGTTGCGTAAGCGTATCGGCCGCCCGTTTATGGGCGGCCGATTTGTTTTGACTGTCGCGATCAACACGCCGGTTTGACGACAATCTGAACACCCAGAACCTCAAGAAGCTGAGAGGCAACCTGGAGTTCGACATAATAGAATTGGCTGTCCAAGTGTAGCACAGGAAAGTGAATGCTGCTGTCGCTTTTGATTTTGACACCGGAAGTCGCGGCCGCAACGCCGGTGTGCACTTTGGCCATCACAACGGGAGGGTCAAACGGCATTCCGCCGCGCACAATGGATTTCTTGACCAGGAGTGCGACGATTTCCGAATCCGCGTCATTGTCACGATGCACCAGATTGAATTGACAAACCACGGCGCCATCCGTGGTGAAGGGCACCGCAGCGTAGAAGTTACCTTTGCCGTTTGTCAGCGTCCCCTGATTTTCGTCCCCAATAACGTTCGTACTGGACCGCGCAGTGAACGCGATCGCCGGAATCTGGATGATATCGGCGCCGGCAGAGAATGCGGGCCCGGCAAGTGATGCGCAAAAGGTCGCAAAGCCAACTACCGAATTCTGAAAACGCGATGTCATTGGTTGCTCCTTCCTCAAGCGTTTGGGTTTTAGCCCAAGCCTGCTTTAGCAAGGAATCGATCGCGCGTCTTGCGCAGCGCAATAGGACAAGCGCCCGGTATCTCTACCGGGCGCCGGCCCACAATCATTACTTGTTGTAGTCGAACTGCGGCATCGCCTTGAGCTGGTCCTTGGTGGCGTCGAGGACCGCATGGTCGGGATAGGTACGCTTATCCGCGGCGCGCGGCGCGCTCGCCGTTGTCGTGGTGGTGTTCGTCATCCCGGTCGTGGCCGGGCGAGTCTGGGTGGAGGTCGTGGATGCGACCGGCTGATCAACCCACTTGAGATCGCCGAATTTCACGGCGACGTCATGCTCGCCCATTCCGAGAAAGCCGCCGACGCCGATCGCAACCTGGTCGATCTGCCCGCTCTTGTTGAACATCAGCTCTTTGATATCGCCGATTTTTTCGTTTTGCGAATTATAGACGTTGAGATGGATTAGCTTTGAGGCCTGCCAATCTCCGGTCGCCGTAGCGTTTTGTGTGTTGGAGTTCTGCGCCAACGCTGACGTCGATAGCAGCGCTGCAATTGCCGCGGCCGCGAGTAAATTTTTTCGCATATATCGTCTCCTGGCTTTGACCCCCTCTGGCAAACGACTCTTGTTAGAAAAAGTTGCCGCGCACAGATTGTCTTCGAGATGCTGAGTGACCGGAATCCGCGTCGATTCGAGGTTCGGCCGCGCCGCTACCCGCGGTCAGGCGAGCCCAACGCCGCGGGAACCCAGCTCATCGAAGACGGCCTCGTCACTTGTGCCTACGAGCGAGCCGGACACGCGGAGTCCAGAACCAAATACCAACCGCCGTCATTGAAACGTCTCAAGCCGGCCGGAAAAATTTTCCAAGAAACCTTGGAACCGACCGCCTGCATTTGCGTTCTTAGGTTCAGTCCGGGTTGGGTTAGCAGGGGGAAGAAGACGTGGTTATTCGGGCAAGATTCCAAAATAATTGAGTATTTTCAATCGTCTAGTGCAGACGTGGAATCGTAATTTGTCCGACGCCTGGTCTTTGGACGCGTGTCCTCTCTCTTCTCTGTGGACGGGCTGCTTTCCACCCCTTTCTAGGCAGGGGTGCTTGTACCCGGACTGTCGTTTGCACAGGGAGAGACCAACGTGGTGCTGAGAACTGAAAACCGGCCGACAAAAAAGCCTGTAGGCCAACCCACCGAGCCGGCCCTCGCCAGCGACAAGGAAAGTCCAGCCAACAAGAACGGCGGCAATGGCAAGGCCCCGACGGAACTGCACGAACTGCTGCATGCCCTGCAGGCGATGCGCACCGGCGATTTTTCCGTCCGCATGGCCCCCGACTATGAGGGCTTGGCCGGCAAGATCGCCGAAACCTTCAATGAAATTGTCGCCGCTAACGAACGGATGGCTAAGGAACTCGAACGGGTCGGCGAAGTGGTCGGCCGCGAAGGCAAGACCCGTCACCGCGTCAAGTTCGGCCTGACAAGCGGCTCCTGGGCGGAAATGGAGTCCTCGGTCAACGGCTTGATTGACGATCTGCTGTGGCCCACCAAGGAGGTCACCACCGCCATCGCCGCAGTCGCCCAAGGTGATCTGCTCAAAACGGTGCGGCTCGAGGTCGACGGCCGGCCGCTCAAGGGTGAATTCCTTGAAGCCGCCAGCATCGTCAACACCATGATCAAGCAGCTCAGCGTGTTCACCTCGGAAGTGACGCGCGTCGCCCGCGAGGTCGGCACCGAGGGCAAGCTCGGCGGTCAGGCGCAAGTGCGCGAAGTGACCGGCGTCTGGAAGGACCTCACCGAAAGCGTCAACTCGATGGCGTCGAACCTGACCGCCCAGGTTCGCAACATTGCCGAAGTGACCATCGCCGTCGCCGACGGCGACTTGTCGAAGAAAATCACCGTCGACGTCCGCGGCGAAATTCTGCAGCTCAAGGAGGCCATCAACACGATGGTCGATCAGCTGCGCTCGTTCGCGTCGGAAGTGACGCGCGTCGCCCGCGAGGTCGGCACCGACGGCAAGCTCGGCGGCCAGGCGATCGTGCCGGGCGTCGCCGGCACCTGGAAGGATTTGACCGACTCGGTCAACGCGATGTGCGGCAATCTGACCGACCAGGTGCGTAACATCGCGCAGGTGACGACCGCCGTGGCGCGCGGCGACCTGTCGCGCAAGATCACCGTTGACGTCCGCGGCGAAATTCTCGAGCTCAAGGACACCATCAACACGATGGTCGACCAGCTCAACGGCTTCGCGTCGGAAGTGACGCGCGTCGCGCGCGAGGTCGGCACCGAAGGCAAACTCGGCGGCCAGGCGCAGGTGCCCGGCGTCGCCGGCACCTGGAAGGATCTGACCGACAGCGTCAACTTCATGGCGTCGAACCTGACCGCCCAGGTCCGCAACATCGCGGACGTGGCGACCGCGATCGCCGGCGGCGACTTGTCGAAGAAGATCACGGTCAACGTGTCGGGCGAAATCCTTCAGCTGAAAGAAACCATCAATACGATGGTGGACCAGCTCAACGCCTTCGCCGGCGAAGTGACGCGCGTCGCGCGCGAGGTCGGCACCGAAGGCCGGCTCGGCGGCCAGGCCAACGTGCTCGGCGTCGCCGGCACCTGGAAGGACCTAACCGACTCGGTGAACTCGATGGCGTCGAACCTGACCGCTCAGGTCCGCAACATCGCGGAGGTGACCACCGCCGTCGCCAACGGCGACCTGTCGAAGAAGATCACCGTGGACGTGCGCGGCGAAATTCTCGAGCTCAAGGACACCATCAACACTATGGTGGACCAGCTCAACGCCTTCGCCGGTGAGGTGACGCGCGTCGCGCGCGAGGTCGGCACCGAAGGCAAGCTCGGGGGCCAGGCGCTGGTCCGCGGCGTCGGCGGCACCTGGAAGGACCTGACCGACAACGTCAACTCGATGGCGCAGAACCTCACCGGCCAGGTCCGCAACATCGCCGAAGTGGCGACCGCGGTGGCGCAGGGCGACTTGTCGAAGAAGATCACCGTCACGGTGTCGGGCGAAATCCTTCAGTTGAAGGACACGCTGAACACCATGGTGGACCAGCTCAACTCGTTCGCCTCGGAAGTCACCCGCGTCGCGCGCGAGGTCGGCACCGAAGGCAAGCTCGGCGGGCAGGCCGCGGTGCCCGGCGTCGCCGGCACCTGGAAGGACTTGACCGATTCGGTGAATTCGATGGCTGGCAACCTCACCGGCCAGGTCCGCAACATCGCCGAAGTGGCGACCGCGATCGCCGAAGGCGACCTGTCGCGCAAGATCACGGTCGACGTGCGCGGCGAAATCCTTCAGCTCAAGGAAACGCTCAACACCATGGTGGACCAGCTCAACCGGTTCGCCGGCGAGGTGACGCGCGTCGCACGCGAGGTCGGTACCGAAGGCCGGCTCGGCGGCCAGGCCAACGTGCCGGGCGTCGCCGGCACCTGGAAGGACCTGACCGACTCGGTCAATTCGATGGCGGGCAATTTGACCGCCCAGGTCCGCAACATCGCCGAGGTCACCACCGCGGTCGCGCGCGGCGACTTGTCGCGCAAGATCACGGTGGACGTGAAAGGCGAAATTCTCGAGCTGAAGAACACCATCAATACGATGGTGGACCAGCTCAATTCATTCGCCTCCGAGGTGACACGCGTCGCTCGCGAAGTCGGCACCGAAGGCAGGCTCGGCGGGCAGGCGGAGGTGCCGGAAGTCGCCGGCACCTGGAAGGATCTGACCGACAACGTCAACTTCATGGCCTCGAACCTTACCGCGCAGGTTCGTAACATCGCCGAGGTCGCGACCGCGATCGCCAGCGGCGACCTGTCGAAGAAGATCACCGTCGACGTCCGCGGCGAATTGCTGCAACTGAAGGAAACCCTCAACACCACCACCGACCAGCTTCGCTCCTTCGCCGGTGAGGTGACCCGCGTCGCGCGCGAGGTCGGCACCGAAGGCCGACTTGGCGGCCAGGCGGTCGTCCCCGGCGCCGCCGGCACCTGGAAGGATCTCACCGACAACGTCAACCTGCTGGCCGCGAACCTCACCACCCAGGTCCGCAACATCGCCGAGGTCACCACCGCCGTGGCGCGCGGCGACCTGTCGCGCAAGATCACCGTGGACGTGAAGGGCGAAATCCTCGAGCTGAAAAACACCATCAACACCATGGTGGATCAGCTCAACGGCTTTGCCTCGGAAGTGACGCGCGTCGCCCGCGAGGTCGGCACCGAAGGCAAGCTCGGTGGCCAGGCGCAGGTGCCCGGCGTCGCCGGCACCTGGAAGGACCTGACCGACACCGTGAACGTGATGGCCGCCAACCTCACCGAGCAGGTCCGCGGCATCGTGAAAGTGGTGACCGCGGTCGCCAACGGCGATCTCAAGCAGAACCTCACGGTGAAGTCGAAGGGCGAGGTGGCCGCGCTCGCAGAAACCATCAACAACATGACCGACACGCTGGCGACCTTCGCCGATCAGGTGACGACCGTCGCCCGCGAAGTCGGCGTCGAGGGCCGGCTCGGCGGCCAGGCCAACGTGCCCGGCGCCGCCGGCACGTGGAAGGCGCTGACCGGCAACGTCAATTTGCTCGCCGCCAACCTGACCAACCAGGTGCGCGCGATCGCCGAAGTGGCGACCGCCGTGACCAAGGGCGACCTGACGCGCTCGATTCAGGTGGAGGCGCGCGGCGAAGTCGCCGAGCTCAAAGACAACATCAACACCATGATCGGCAATCTGCGTCTGACCACCGAACGCAATACCGAGCAGGACTGGCTGAAGACCAACCTCGCCAAGTTCACCAACATGTTGCAGGGCCAGCGCGATCTCAGCACCGTCGGCCGGCTGTTGCTCGGCGAGCTCGCGCCGCTGGTGAATGCGCAGCAGGGCGTCATCTATCAGATGGAGACCGAAGGCAATTCACAACTGGGATTGCTGTCGTCCTACGCCAACGAAAAGGAAAAACATCAATCGTCGTTCTCGCTCGGCGAGGGGCTGATCGGTCAGTGCGCGGTCGAAAAGCAGCGCATGCTGATTTCCCTGCCGGAGAACGCGACGCCGATCTCGTCGGCGCTGTTCGCGGTGCAGCCGCGCAACGTCGTCGTCCTGCCGGTGCTGTTCGAAGCGCAGGTCAAGGCGGTGATCGAGCTGGCCTCGATCGGCGTCTTTACCCCGCTGCAGATCGCCTTCCTGGAGCAGCTCACCGCCAGCATCGGCATCGTGCTCAACTCGATCGAGGCGACCATGCAGACCGAAGGCCTGCTCAAGCAGTCGCAGCAGCTCGCCGCCGAGCTGCAGACCCAGCAGCGCGAACTCCAGCAAACCAACGAGCAATTGGAGCAGAAGGCGCAACAGCTCGCCGAACGCAACGTCGAAGTCGAGCGCAAGAACCAGGAAATCGAGCAGGCCCGCCGCGCGCTCGAAGAGAAAGCAGCCGAGCTCGCGCTGACGTCCAAGTACAAGTCGGAGTTCCTGGCCAACATGTCGCACGAGCTGCGCACGCCGCTCAACAGCATCCTGATCCTCGGCCAGCAACTCGCCGACAACCCGGACGGCAACCTGACTAGCAAGCAGACCGAGTTCGCCAGGACCATTCACGGCGCCGGCACCGACCTGCTCAACCTGATCAGCGACATCCTCGACCTGTCGAAGATCGAATCCGGCACCGTCACCGTCGAACCGGAGGAGATCTTCTTCGGCAACTTGCTCGAGGCGATTGGCCGGCCGTTCCGTCACGAGGCCGAGACAAAGCAACTGTCGTTCAACATCGAGCTCGACCCGACCGTGGGCCGCAGCCTCATCACCGACTCCAAACGCGTGCAGCAGGTGCTCAAGAACCTGCTGTCGAACGCCTTCAAGTTCACCGAGCGCGGCGGCATCCAACTCAAGGTGTTCGCGGCGCCCGGCGGTTGGACGCCGAGCCACCCGGTTCTCAGCCAGGCCCAAGGCGTAGTCGCGTTCGAAGTCTCCGACACCGGCATCGGCATTCAGGCCGAGAAGCAGAAGCTGATCTTCGAAGCGTTCCAGCAGGCCGATGCCAGCACCAGCCGCAAATATGGCGGCACCGGCCTCGGCCTCGCCATTAGTCGCGAGCTTTCGAACCTGCTCGGCGGCGAAATTCAGCTCCGCAGCACGCCCGGCGTCGGCAGTACATTCATCCTTTATCTGCCGATCACCTATGTCGGGCCTTCGGTCGGCTCACGGCCGTCGGGTATTCCGAGCGCTCTGCAGATCCAGGGGCCCAACTCGCAAATCCTGCTTCCCGAACGAGCGATCGAAACCATCCCGGACGACCGGCACGAAATCCAGCCGGGCGACACGATCCTCCTTATTGTCGAAGACGATCCGCATTACTGCCGGGTCCTGGTCGATCTCGCCCGCGACAAGGGCTTCAAGGTGGTGGTGGCGATGCGCGGCGCAGACGCGCTGGAGCTGGCAAAACAGTACCAGCCGACCGCGATCTCGCTCGACGTGTTCCTGCCGGACATGCTCGGCTGGAGCGTGCTGAGCCAGCTCAAGCAGAACCCGCTGACCCGGCACATTCCGGTGCAGATCATTACCCTTGACGAGGATAAGCATCACGGCCTGGCGCGCGGCGCATTTTCCTTCGTCACCAAGCCCACGACGACGGAAGGCGTCGATGCGGCGCTGACCCGCATCAAGGAATACGCCGCGCCGCGCCGCAAACGGCTCCTCGTCGTCGAGGACAATCCGGCCGAACAATTGAGCATATCGGAGCTGCTCGGTTACGATGACGTCGAAATCGAAACCGCCGGCACCGGCCGTGAAGCGCTGGCCGCCCTGCGACGTCAGCCGGCGGACTGCGTCGTACTCGACCTTCGGTTGCCCGACATGTCCGGTTTCGAAGTGCTCGAAGCGCTTCGCGCCGACGAAACGCTTTCGGAGGTTCCGGTGGTGGTGTTTACCGGACGCGAGCTCAGCGCGGAGGAGGATGCCCGGCTGCATACGATGGCCCGCAGCATCGTCGTCAAGGGCGTCGAATCGCCGGAACGGCTGCTCGATGAGACCGCGCTGTTCCTGCACCGCGTCGTGACGGAGCTGCCGTCGGAAAAACAACGCATGCTGGAACGCTTGAACAGCTCCGATGAGGACCTGGTCGGCCGCACCGTCCTGCTGGTGGATGACGATGCCCGCAACATCTTTGCTCTGAGCAGCGTGCTGGAGCGGCGAGGTATGCACGTGCTGACCGCCACCACCGGAAATGAAGCGATCGAACTGATCGAATCGAGTTCCGAGATCGCGCTTGTGCTGATGGACATCATGATGCCGGAAATGGATGGCTATCAGACCATGCAGCAGATTCGAAAAGACGGGAAGTTCCGGCGTCTGCCGATTATCGCGCTGACTGCGAAAGCGATGAAAGGAGACCGGGAGAAATGCCTGGATGCCGGCGCTTCTGATTATTTGGCGAAGCCCGTCAACACCGAGCAACTCTTGTCGTCGTTGAGAATGTGGCTGCACCGTTGAACTCGCCCATGCACAGCGACGATAAGATCAATCTGCTGCTGGTCGACGACCAGCCGGCCAAGTTATTGAGCTACGAGGTCATTCTCGCTGGCATCGGCGCGAATCTTTACAAGGCGGCGTCGGCCAAAGATGCCCTGGAGCTTTTGCTCAAGAACGAATTTGCGGTCGTCCTGATCGATGTCTGCATGCCGGATCTGGACGGCTTCGAACTGGCGGCGATGATCCGTGAACATCCGCGGTTCCAGGATGTCGCCATCATCTTCATTTCGGCAGTGCTGCTCAACGACACCGACCGGTTGCGCGGGTACGAAATGGGCGCGGTCGATTACGTGCCCGTCCCCGTCATTCCGGAAGTTCTGCGTGCGAAAATCAAGGTTTTTGCCGATCTTTATCGTAAAACCCGGCAACTCGCGCAGTTCAACCAGGAACTGGAAAAACGTGTCGCGGACCGGACCGCGCAGCTGGAAGCCTCCAATACGCGTCTGCTGGAAAGCGAGCGCCGCCGCAGCGTTGCGCTCGCCGCCGGCCAGATGGGGTCGTGGGACTGGAATGTCGTCACGGGCAAATGCGTCTGGGATCCGGGGCAGTACCGGATCTTCGGTCTCGAACCCGACCAGTTCGAGCCGAGTTTCGAAGCGGTGCGGCAACTGATCGATAAGGACGACATTCCGCGCCTGCAGGACCTCGCCAACAACATCGGCGACGAGCGCACCTTCCAAACCGAAGTCCGCATTGTGCGGTCCACCGGCGAGTTACGCTCATGCCTGTGCGCCGGCGCGTTGACACGCAGCACGACCGGCGGCGTCACCAACATCAGCGGAGTCACGATCGACATCACCGAACGAAAGCAGGCTGAAGAGCGGCAATTGCTGCTGGCCCGTGAAGTCGATCATCGCGCGCGCAATGCGCTTGCGGTGGTGCAGGCGATCGTGCGGCTGACCCGCGCGCCGACCGCGGCCAATTATGTCACCGCGGTCGAAGGACGCATTCGCGCATTGTCTCAAGCTCATACCTTGCTCTCGCAATCACGGTGGGAAGGTGCGGATATTGCGCGCCTCGTCGACGAAGAGCTTGCGCCGTATTCGATCGCCGGAAGCCAGCGCGTCAAGATTGCCGGCCCGTCGGTCTTGCTGGCGCCGGACAAGGCGCAGGTTCTCGCGCTGGCCTTGCATGAGCTCGCGACCAACTCGGTGAAATATGGCGCGCTCTCCTCGGATGAGGGAAGGCTCGACGTCAATTGGCGATCTGCCGGGGGCGTCGTGACCTTGAACTGGACCGAAGACGGCGGTCCGCCGGTGCGCGCTCCGTCCCAGCAGGGCTTCGGCACCAAGATCATCAATACCACAATCAAGCATCAGATCGGCGGCGATGTCTCGATGGATTGGCGGCCGCAGGGACTGAATTGCACGCTGTCGATCCCGTCGCATCCCCGCAAGCCGGATTCGTCCTCGCCGCCGCAGCGGGCCAAGGGTCTTGTGCAATTGGAAAGCGGCATCCGCAAGCGTGTCATGCTGGTCGAGGACGAGGCGCTGGTCGGCATGATGGTGCGGGATATGCTGATTGATCTCGGCTTGTTCGTCGTCGGTCCGTTCTGCTCGGTCGCCGAAGCGCAAGCTGCGCTCGAGACCCAGCAATATGATTGCGCCATTCTCGACCTCAATCTGCGCGGCGATACCGTTTATTCAGTCGCAGAACTTCTGGAGGCACGCGGCACGCCGTTTATCTTCGTGACGGGGTACGGGCCGGAGAGCATCGATCGGCGTTATGCGCATATTCCGGTGATGCAGAAACCGGTCGCGCGCGACATGCTGGAGGTCATCGTCCGTAATCAGCTCGGCATGGAGGCCAAAACCGCCAGTTCCGGCAACGGACGAGCCGCCTCGACGAATTGAATTCGGTCATCGCGGGATTGAAGGGGTAGAAATTGGCCCGCGTCACCTACGAGGACTATTATCGGCGGTGCTTGGAACTGGCGCAGGACGCGCCGTCACCCGAGCAGCGGGCGCTTTTGTTACAGATGGCGCAGAGTTGGAAATCCCTAGCCGAACAGTCTGAAACGATTCGCGACCTGTTTCAGCACGTAAAGCCGATGGGGAGCGCCTGATTCCGGTGGCAAGGACGAACGAATTGTGCAGGTCACAATCAGCGCCAAAGATATTGCGCGCCAGCGCTGTCGAAGAATTTTCCGCGATTAAGGAACCGATGTCAGGCTGGGGGATTTAGCGCCGGCAGGATGTGCCGTCACGTTTTGAGATGTCGCATGATTGAGAGCCTGGCCTTTTTTGAAGCAAAGATGGAAGCGAGGAAGCTTCTCAGTTCACTCGGTGGATTCGGAACCTCCGCCTATGTCCTGGGGCTCGCGCACATCATCGACGATCAAGATATGTCGGAAGCGGAGCGCCGGCAAATGGCAGCCATGCTGCGCCGCGAGATTTTAATGGCGGGCAACAGACGCGATCCGCATCGGATTGCTGCCGACGCCCTCGCCAGAGCGTATCAAGATCTGGCAGCCCTTCGTTTCACGACACGATCGGCGGGCGACCAGCGGCTTGATCTTGCGGCGGCGGACAACGCAGCGCCGGCATTTATTGCGTCAGCCTTGATCGCCAACGCTCCGCCTGCGCCGACCGACTGACGCGGGCACACCTAGCCAAGGAAGGTCGCACTTACCTGAAATTGTGCCTTGGAGATTGGTGACAAAGGCCGTGTGACACGTACGGCCTTTGTCTGCGCCGGTGTCCCGGCTGACCGCGCCGCTACTTGTTCTCGATCCAGGCCTTGGAGGTAAGCCCATCCTTGCCTGGCAGATTGCTGGTGCTGCCGGGATCCCTGATGTTTGCGCCCGATGTGTAGCGGTGAACGTGGTGGCGATGTATTTTCTGCGCGGTGTTGCCCACCGTGCCTTTGGGGCCGTTGCCGCCCGCGCTGTCGGCCATCGCGACGCCGGTTCCGATCAGGAAAGCGGCGGCGGCTGCTGTAACCAAAAGTGCCTTCATGAATTTCTCCTATGTCGATACTAAGCAACGCCGACAGGCAGTCGCCGTTCCAGGTTGATTGTGCCGCGCGGGGAGGCGAGCGCTTCGATGAGCGCGGCTTTTCCAAATCGCAGACAGAATCCTGTCCGGCTCCGGAGCGTGCGGGCCCACTGCGCTGCTGAGTTCCACTCTGGCGCGTTTGGCGGAACCATCGTCGGCAGGCGGGGTTGACAAAGCTTACCCGACACATCGGCGGAGCTGAATTTATGGCAGTCATACGTCAAACTATTTTCGCGGCACTGGCATTGGCCGGCCTGACCGGGGCCATGTCCGGCGCTGCCCGCGCCAGCGACCCCACCGGCATTTGGCTCATTCAAGACCGCGACGCCGAAATCCGTGTCGCTGCCTGCGGCAATGCGCTGTGCGCGACCGTCGCCTGGATTGCCAAGCCGAACGATCCGGAGACCGGAAAACCTTGGACCGACAAGCACAATTCCGACCCGGCCAAACGCAATCGGTCGCTCAACGGCGTGGCCATCACCAAAGACATGAAGCCCGCCGCGACACCCGATACATGGCACGGGCAGATCTACAGCGTCAGGCACGGCGGCAATTATGGCGGCAGCCTGACTCTGCTCAGCCCGACCAAAATGAAGATCGAGGGCTGTCTGATGGTGATCTGTGAATCGGAAATCTGGACCAAGCTGCCGGACGGCGGTCATGCCGGCCGGCCCGCCAAGTGGCCTGACGGATATTTTGTACCAGCGTCATAGAGAGACTATTGCATTTGCGTGGCCTGATCTAGCGGTGTCAGGAATGGGTTCATCGTCTGTGGTGCCGGTGGTCGATATCCGAGCGAAGAGTGCGGCCTGATCGTGTTGTAGTGCTTGCGCCATTGCTCGATGACAATCTGGGCTTCCTTCAGGCTGTAGAAGATCTCTCCATTGAGCAGCTCATCTCGGAGCTTGCCGTTGAAGGACTCGCAGTAGCCGTTCTCCCAGGGACTGCCTGGTTCGATGTAGAGGGTCTTGGCTCCGACCTGCGTCAGCCAGTTGCGCACCATCTTCGCCGTCATCTCAGCACCGTTGTCCGACCGGATGTGCTCG
>Ga0265313_10000056_pt1 | contig 109106 bp, 91 predicted proteins | sample 4123metaG_FD_203122 | JGI IMG/M metagenome (GOLD analysis project Ga0265313, IMG submission 203122) | Rhizosphere microbial communities from Carex aquatilis grown in University of Washington, Seatle, WA, United States - 4-1-23 metaG | ecosystem: Host-associated > Plants > Roots > Rhizosphere >... | reverse complement strand
TCGCGCAGAAGAGCGCGAAAGTCGTCGATCACGCGGGCGCGCGCTTCGACGTTGCGGCCGTTCCAGACTTCGATGGCGTCGAAGTCCGCGCCGTAGGCGGGATCGGTCCCCAGGCCGCTGGCTCGGTCGAAACCGAGCAAATCGAAGTACCCGTTCGAACCGGCTCGCGGATGGTTCACCTGGATGACAAGATCTCCCGTGGCCTCGGCGCGCAGCTGCTGGAATAGATCGCGCGGAGTCCGATCGCGGACGCGGATGGCTCCGCCCGCGGGCTTCGTCGCGTCGAAGGGGAGTGGAAAGGCGTTGGCATGCCCCCACGGGTGGCGGCTCGCGTCGCTGGTGAGCTCGTTGCCCGAGATTTCGACGAGGTCGCCTTCGAGGTGCAGTTCTTGGACGATCGACTCGAGGTCCGCGACGACATTGTGCTCGCTGGCCACCGCGACCTCTACCCCCTCGGCGGCGTTGGCGATGACCCGGTCACGTGCGTTCACCTGCGCGTCCGCGCTGAAGCTGGAATGCTGATGAAAGTCGCATGCCAAATAGCCCCGAGTGTCGACCACGTGCGAGAGCGCGAGGTTCTCGGCTCGACGATCGCCAGGAGCCAGATCGACGACCGTGGAAGCCAGCGCATACTCGGGTCCTCGAGATGCCGTGACCCGGTATCGGCCGGCGAGCAGGATCACTTGCGTGCTCCCGTCGCGCGTCGTTGCCTGGTGGCGTGCTGGACCGGCCGAATGGGCCGTGCCGAAGTCCGGGGTGGGCGTGCTCCCCATCCCCTCGAATGTCACCTTGCACGGCAGGGGCAAACCCGAGGAATCGAGACAGCTAACATCGAGGGTCGCGGGCGCCTCGAACGGCGCGTCGACGGCCGCCGCCTTTCCCGCTTCGACGTCGATGGGAGCCATCCGCCCGTCCGGGCGACCCAGCATCGACGCGATCCGGTAGCGTCCGACCGGCAGGCGGCCCGCGAACGGAGACGCGAGCGTCAACGGCTCCGACGACCCCTCTAGAACCAACGTGATCACCGACCCCGTGGGAAGCAGAGCGGCGGGCGGGACCCTCACCTCCAGCCCCCCGACGGGCTGCCCCGCCGCCATCGCCAGCTCGGCGACCAGACTGGACGTGTCCGGGCGCTCCCCGACGATGAGCACGCGCGTGTAGCTCGTCTTGTCTCCTCGGGAGAGCCGGATGTCCCTCCGCTGGACCGTGTCGGTCCATCCGCTGCCGCTGGTGGCGTCGACGGTGCCTTCGGTGGACGTGACCGCATAGCTCGTGAAGCGCCCGACACCGCCGACGTACGGGCCACTCGACGGCCCTTTGAATCCGCGCGACTTGCCCGGCGCGATCTTCTCGGCGCCGCCCCACTGGATCGCGTCGCCCAGCGAGGGCAGATCGATCTCCGCGTCGCTCGAGTTCATCACCGTGGTCTCGACGAGCACGGCGCGGTCGGGGGGGCGAAGCGAATAGCGTGTCGTCACGGCGAGCCTGGGGTCGTAGAGCTCACGTCCCTTCGCCTCGACCCAAGCGCTTCCGTCGCTCGCGACGCCGCTCGAAAGAGCGTCGTACACGCCCTGGCGCGGGAATACGCCGAAGTACGTGAACATTTTTCCCAGCTCGTCCTTGCGACTGCGGGCGTCGGCGGCGTCGACGATGTTCCCGCCGCTCTCGGTGAACCCTTCGCTCGGTCCGAGCTGGTCGATGACGAAGACCACCTCATCGTTCTCGAGGACCAAGTCCCCCGGGCGCCCGATTGCGTTCGGTCCTCCGAGCTGTTCTCCGCTCTTCATCCGATGCACGCGCGCCCGATCGGCGGTCGCCCGCTCACCCGATCCTTGCTGCAGGATCGCCCGCCATCTCCCCGCGGCGCCCGGCGCCACGTGAATCTGCGGCGTGGCGTCGTGCGGCGCGGGGCACGCCGAAATGACCAAGCACGCGACGCACGCGACCAGCCGCCGCATCGGGCTAGCCAGCGGCGTACGGGCGAAGGGCCAGGAACGCGGCGAGCGCCTGCGCCTTTGGAATCAGCGACGCGAGCTCGATCTGCTCGTCCGTCGTGTGGAAGCCCGATCCCCGCGGTCCGAGGCCGTCGATCGCGGCAATCCCCAGCGAGGCGGCCGTGCTCGCGTCGCTGCCCCCGCCGATGAGCGGCGCCTCGTCTGCGCCAAGCCCATGTGCCCGCGCGCACGCCGCGTACTCCGCCAGCAGCCGGCCGCTCGCCTCGGTGCGTTCGAGCGGCAGGCGCGACACCCCTCCATGGAGCTCGATGCGCGTTCCAGGAACGGAGGCCGCCGCCTGGTCGGCCGCGCCGTGGATGGCCAGGGCCAAGTGTTCGCCGTCGGCGCGCGTGCAGAAGCGCAGATCCATCTGCGCTTCGGCGCGGTCGGGCACGGTGTTCTTGCTCTGTCCCCCGGCGACACGTCCGACGTTCACCGTGACCCCGCGCCCATAATCGGTCAGTCGCTGCACGCCATCCACGAGGCGGGCGATCGCCCAAATCGCGTTGGCCCCCTGTTCGTGCGCGTTGCCGGCGTGTGCAGCGCGGCCGTGGGCGACCGCCGTCATCCCGCCCGTTCCCTTTCGGCGCGTGATGATCGCGTCGCGCTGGCGACCGGCTTCGAAGACCAGGCACGCACTCGAGCCGGTGATCGCGGCGGCGATGACGCCTTGCCCTTCCGGCGAGCCCACCTCCTCGTCGCTCACGACGACGACTCGGATGGGGGCCAGCGAGTCGAGCCCGGCCGTCGCGGCGAGCGCCTGGAGAGCGAACGCGACGACGACGAGCCCCCCCTTCATGTCGAGCACGCCAGGGCCCCGAGCGAGCGGTCCGTCCGCGCGGTACCCCTCGAAAGAACCAGGCGGGAAGACGGTGTCCAAGTGGCCGACGAGCGCGATGGCGCCACGATTCGGAAGCGCGGCGCGTGTGCGAAACAGCAGATGGTCGGCGAAGCGTTCGCTCGGGTGCACGGTCGCTTCGATGCCGTCTATGGCGAAGAGCTCGCGCAGCAGCACGCCCACGGTCCGTCCACCTTCGGGATTCTCGGTGTACGAGTTGACGTCGACGAGCGACGCCAGCGCTTGCTCCATCGCTCGCTGCTTGTCGGATAGCCACGCGGCGGCTCGCTCGGCGTGCGTCTCCATGGTGGGGTGGACGAGAGCGTAGCACCGCCGGATCGGCGGATGATTGCCTGCCCGAGGACGATCCCCTGGAGCACCCCCGGCGCGAGACTGTAGCCTGGGGTCCGATATGGCCAGCAAGCGCTTCAAAGCCGCCGTCATCGGCGGAAGCGGATACGGCGGCGCGGAGCTCATTCGACGCCTCTTGTGCCACCCTGACGTCGAGCTCGTGCGCGTCGCATCGATCGACTTCGTCGGCGAGCCTCTCTCGGCGGTCCATGCGAACCTCGAAGGCCGGACGAGCCTCACGTTCGAAGGGATCCCACCCGCGAAGGCGGCGAGCGGGATGGACATCGTCTTTCTCGGGTTGCCCCACAAAGTGAGCGCGAAGAGCATGCCTGAGCTAACGCAGACCGGGGTGCGGGTCGTCGACCTCTCGGGCGACTTCCGCCTGCGGGATCCCGCCGCATACGAGAAGTACTACGGCGCCAAGCACCCGTGCCCCGACGAGCTGACGAAGGGCACCTTCGTCTACGGCCTGCCGGAGCTCTTTCGCGACGCGATCCGCACGGCGCGCTACGTCGCGTCGCCCGGGTGCTTCGCGACGACGATCGAGCTCGCGCTTCTGCCGCTCGCGCGCCGCGGCCTGCTGGCCGGATCGGTGGAGATCGTCGGCATCACCGGATCGAGCGGGAGCGGCGTCGCGCCGAGCGCCGGCACGCATCACCCGCTGCGGGCCAATAACCTGCGGACCTACAGGCCGCTCGAGCACCAGCACGTCCCGGAAATCGTGCAAACCCTGTCCTTCGCGGGCGCGCAGGACCTCACGATGCAGTTTGTCCCGGTGAGCGCGCCGCTGTCGCGCGGGATCTTCGCGACGTGCTTTGCGCACGTCGATGCGGGCGTGTCCGCCGAGACCATTGCGGGCATCTACGCCGAGGCGTACGCGCGCGAGCCGTTCGTGCGCGTTCCTGCGAAGCGGCTGCCAGAGGTGGTCGCGGTGAAAGGAACGAACTACGCCGAGGTCGGGGTACAACCAGGAGAGGTCCGCGATGGACGGCGCACGCTCGCTTGCTTCGGGGCGACGGACAATCTCATCAAAGGCGGCGCGGGCCAGGCGATCCAATCGATGAACCTCATGCTGGGCCTGGACGAGCGCACGACTCTGGAAGACCCGGGTGGATGGCCGTGAAAGACTGCGTCGTCATCAAGGTCGGCGGCGAGGTCGTGGCATCTCCGGGAATGGCGACGATTGCGTCGGGAATCGCCGATCTAGCGGAGCGAGGCGACCGCGTGCTGCTCGTGCATGGCGCGGGTCCGCAGGTGACGGAGCTGCAGGAAAAGCTGGGCCAGAAGCCGAGGATCGTGGCCGGGAGGCGAATCACCGACGCGCAGACCCTCGAAGTGATCAAGATGGTGGTCGCCGGCAAGGTCAACGTCGAGGCTTGCGCCGCGCTCGTCGTCGCCGGGCTGAATCCCGTCGGGCTGCATGGGGCGAGCTCCCTGGCGGTGCGCGCGAGCAGGCGACCGCCGCGCGTGGTGAGCGGCGGGGGTCCCGACCCGATCGACTTCGGGAACGTCGGCGACGTGATGGGGTTCAACGATGCCTTGCTCGCGCTCTTGACGGACGCGGGATACGTCCCGGTCCTGGCGTGCCTGGGCGCGGACGAACAAGGTCGCTGCTACAACATCAACGCGGACGTCGTCGCCAACCAGCTGGCGGTGGCGCTCGACGCCAAATCGCTCGTGCTCGTGAGCGACGTCCCCGGCGTGCTGCGCGACGTCGGCGACCCCGCGTCGCGAATCCCGCGAATGACGGTCGCCGAAGGCCGCCGAGCGATCGCCGAAGGGGTCGTGACCAAGGGGATGATCCCCAAGCTCGAAGAGTCCTTGGCGTCGATCGAGCAGGGGGTGCGCTCCGTGCACATCGTCGGGCGCCTGGGGAAGGGCGAGCTCGCTCGCGAAGTGGCCGATCCCGGAAGCGTCGGCACGGTCCTGGTCCCGTAAGAAAAGCGCTCAGCCCGCTTTCGCGCTTCCGCTGGCGCTGGCTTGCACGCTCACCGACACGCTCACGTTCGCCTTTACGCTCGTGACCGCGTCGAGCGCACCCTTGAAGGGCGCGGCCACGCAAGCCGAGAGCTTGCCGACTGTCAATGGATCGCCGGCGGCTTGCAGGCCGCTCTGTACCCCTTCGATCACGACCTTCATGTTGTCGGCAAGCTCGACGGCGCCCTTGCCCGTGCCGACCGCCACTTTGATGACGGCGCCGAGATCCTTCTCGATCGCGGCGCGGAACTTCGCTTCGGCTTGCGCGTCGGTGGCACCGACGATTCGGACGACGACGTGGGGGGGCGTGCACTCCGCTTTGGCCTGCAGGCTCGCGTCGCACTTGGCCTTGCACTCCGCGCTCATTTGAGGCGGCTCGACCTTACCGGTGCACTTGGGGGCCTGCATCGCGACCGAGCAGTTGCCCGTGCACGTTCCTTTGCATTCGGCGCCCGCGCTCATCTTGCACTCGCCGTCGCACTTGCCTTTGCATTCGCCCTTGATCTCGGCGTCGCATTTGCCGTCGCACTTGCCGTCGCATTTGCCGGCGGCCTTTGCGTCCATCACTTTGCCGTCGCACTTGCCCGTGCACTTGCCGGAACAGCTGCCTTTGATGTCCGCGTCGCACGACCCGTGGCATTCGCCTGAGCACTGCGCGCCGGCGCTGACCTCGCAGACCCCCGAGCACTTGGCCGAGCACTGACCCTGGAGCTTGCCGGGCTCGCACTTGACCTCGGCCGTGCCGGGCTTGACCGTCGCGTCACACTTGCCCGCGCAGTCCGCGTAGGCGTGCATTTCGACTCCGCAATGGGGTTCGGTCGCGTCCAGCTTGACCTCTGCTTTGGCGCCGAGCTTGGCCTTGGCATCGCCGATCGCCTTGCTCGCGGCCTTGCAAGCGTCTTGGCCGTCTTTGAGGTCCCCCTGTGCGCCGAGGTCGTGCGCGAGGTTGCCGCACGCCACTTTGAGGTCGCCGTCGATCTTGTCCGAAAGTGCCTTCATCTCGGCGGCCGCTTCGGCGCCGGTCTTGATCTTGGCCGCGACGTCGGCCTTGAGGTTGAACTCCTTCTCGAAATCGAAAGACTCGATCGCCTCGACCTTTGCCATGTCGGGGCAGTTGCTGGCGCCGGCCGGGCCGCCCAGCTGTCCTCCGCCACCGCCGGGCGCTCCGGCGCTTCCGCCGGGAAGGGACGGCATCGCGCCGCCGCAGTTCGCCACGAACAGTGCGAGTGCTCCCGCGAAGACGATCGGCCAAGAAACCCGTCGCCAGAATTTACGAGTCATCGTTATCTCCCTCCTCAGACATGTTGCCCGTCCCACATCTCGCTCGATGATTCTGCCCGGACAGAGAATGCCGAGCCAGGACGGGGCCGCGCGCGGTCGGGGCCGGGATGACACCGGATTGGTGTCGAGCGCACTATCGCGCCGTACGCCGTTCGCGCTGACCGTCCAGAGGCCGATTACCACGCCCGGGACCGCAGGATCCAGGGCGCTTTTTCCGCGGTGCGTCGGTCCGGTGTCCACTCCGGGCGGCGCCGTGGTATGCGGGCCATGTGCGCATCGTCGTGTGCGACGTCGGGCTCGGCAACCTACGGAGCGTGGAGCGCGCTCTCCGCGAGGCCTCGCGCGAAAGCGGCGCGCTGGTCGAGGTCACGCGCGACCCGGCAGGGGTTCGCGCCGCGGACAGGCTCGTCATGCCCGGCCAGAGCGCCTTCGGCGACTACGCGCGGGCTCTCTCGGGCGACCTCGGGCAAGCCGTGCGCGAGCACCTGCGGTCGGGGCGGCCGTATCTCGGCATCTGCATGGGACTGCAAGTGTTGTTCGAGGCGAGTGAAGAAGCGCCGGGCTGCCCTGGGCTGGGCGTGCTCGAGGGGACCGTGGTCAGGCTCAAGGCGGGGATCGACCCCGCCACCGGCACGCCCCGCAAAGTGCCCCACGTCGGCTGGAACGAGGCCGAGGCGACCGAGAATCGCGCGCTCTTGCCCCCGGGCGACCCGCTCCACTTCTATTTCGTGCACAGCTTCGTCGTGGCGCCGAGCGACGCGCGCGTCATCGCGGCCACGACGGAGTACGGAGAACGGTTCGTGAGCGCGATCGCATTCGAAAACGTATTCGCCTGCCAGTTTCACCCGGAAAAGAGCCAGCGAGCAGGGCTCGCGTTGCTCGAGAGGTTCGCCGCCTCGTGATCGTCATCCCGGCGATCGATTTGCTGGGCGGAAAGGCGGTGCGGCTCCTCCAGGGGCGGTACGACGCCGTCACGGTCTTCGACGACGACCCACCGTCGCGTGCTCGAGGATGGCGCGGCAAAGTCCCGTGGCTGCACGTCGTCGATCTCGAAGGCGCCCGCGCGGGCAAACCGCTGCAGCGCGACTCGGTCCGCGGGATCGTGGACGCGTTCGGGGCAGGGGTGCAGGTCGGCGGCGGCGTACGAACGGCGGAGAGCTTCGCGGCCTACCGCGAGCTGGGCGCGTCACGGGTGGTGCTCGGCTCGGCGGCTGTGCGGGACGGCGCGCTCGTCCGCGCGATCGCCGCCGGACATCCCCGGGAGGTCGTGCTCGCGGTCGACGCGCGCGACGGGCGTGTGGCGGTCGACGGGTGGACGCAGGCTACGCGCGTGCTCGCGACCGACCTCGTGCGCTCGTTCTCCGACGCACCGCTCGGCGGGGTGCTCTACACGGACGTCGCCCGAGACGGGATGCGGACCGGTCCAAACGTCGCGGCGACCGCCGAGATTGCGGCGTGCACGCAGGTCCCCGTGATCGCTTCCGGAGGCGTGGGATCGCTGGATGACCTGCGCGCCCTCTCGGCCGCAGGCATCAGCGCCTGCATCGTGGGACGCGCTCTCTACGAAGGCGTCTTCACCCTGGAAGAAGCCATCGAAGCCGCAACGTAACACCGCAGGCGGCCTCGATCGGAGGAGAGGTCAGGCGATTTTCGCCCAGACGAATCGACCGCATCGGCGGCCGCGCGACGAATGCCGTGCCATTTTTGGGCGCAATGACAACGCCTGCACGCCCGTACTCGGCGAAGCGCAGGGCCTCTACGGCTTTTGGATCGGGGTCGCCGCGTCCACCTTGGCCCGCTTGCGCCGCCTGCGCGCCGCCTCGGCCTGCTTCTTCCGGCGCTTGATGCTCGGCTTCATGTAGTGGCGACGCATCTTCAGCTCGCGAAGCACGCCTTCGGACGCGAGCTTTCGCTTGAGCATTTTAATGGCGCGCTCGATTCCGCGGTCGCTGACCACGACCTCGAGAGGCTTGCACTGGATGGCTTCACTGGGCATCGATGGGGCCGAACGTACAAGGATTCCGTCGGCTCGGCAAGCCTGCGCTCCAGCATCGTGTCGAGAAGGCGAACGCCCCGAAGCCAGGCGTTGCGTCCGCTTCGTCGGCACCCTGCTACGGTTGCGCTTCCGCCTCGGCCACCCCACCTGCGGCGGTCACCTTTTTCTCGCTTTTCTCGATGGGCTTCGCCGCCTTCGCTCGCTTGGCGCCCGCTCGCCCCCGGCGGCCACGAGTCCCGCGCGGCGCCTTCCGGGCCACCGGCTTCGCCGCCGCGCCCTTCACGTAGTACGTCGTGGCTCGCTTCTGACCCGATTTGGCAACGCGTCCCGACTCGAGCGCCTCGCTCAATGGGCGCGGCAGCTCTTTGGCCTGAAGGCCGAGTTTTTCGCGAATCTGCTCCGCCCGAAGTCCGTTGGGGCTTTGCCGCAACAGCCCGATAATACTCTCGACGACTCGTGCGATGTCGTCGGCCGAGCGACGCGGCAGTCGTCCGCCGCGTCGACGCGCCGGCCCGGCGGCCGGCGGCGTGCGCGGGGAGGCTACGCGCGCGGCGCCGGGAGACGCTCCGAGTAGGTCTTGCAGGGAGGCGCCGCGAACGGCGTCGAGGACGTCGGACGCAAATGAAACGGCAAGCCCGTTCAGACGTTGGCGGAGCGACGTAGGCATGGGCAAATGGATAACCGCCAATTGCAAATTGGGTCAACACGTTTTCGTGCTACAGAGTGGCCGGGCTGGGAGCCGAAGTGGCGGAATGGCAGACGCAGCGGATTCAAAATCCGCCGCCCGAAAGGGTGTGAGGGTTCGAGTCCCTCCTTCGGTACCGAGACATCAGGGCCGCGCGATCAGTCTCACAGGCTGATCGTAGAGGGCGCCGCCTTCGCCCATGTCGGTGAGGGCCGCCCGGATCAGCACGTTGGCCGAGTGACCGGTGGAGAGGTGCCCGCCCTTCGGGACAATGGCCACGTCGGCGCGCTGGTGTGGATCGACGCGAATCCGCACGTCGATCGCGCCGATCTCCGATTCGAGTCGGGCGACTTGTCCGTCGCCCACGCCGGCTCCGTCGGCCACGGTGGGATGGACCGCACAGACCGTCGGACCGCCGGACGGCCCGTCGCTGGCACGTGACCACTGCGAAGACTGCGAGCGGTCCGACGAGAGGGACAGGAGCAGCAGCGGGTAGGCGGGCGAGACCTGCGGCCCTTGCGGTACGGTCGTCATCAGGTTCACCCGTCCCGAGGCGGTGGGAACTCTCCCGTCGGCGAAGAGGACGTGCGGCGAGAGAGGATTGCGCATCGGCGCAGCCTCGAGCCCCTCCAGAGTCATCCCGGCGGAGCGAGCGGCCGGCGCGATGAGGCGCTCTTGCCACTGTCGAGCGGTTCCGGCCAACTGGGCGTCCAGGCCCACGCGCTTCGCGAGTGCCTGAACGATTTCGAGATCGTCCAAGACGCCGGCAGGTCGCAGAGCGGCGGGCCGCGCCACTCCGACGTGGTGATGCCCGTAGGCACCGACCAGGTCGTCGGCCTCAAGCAACGTCGTCGTGGGCAGGACGATGTCGGCGAGACGGGCCGTATCGGTGAAGAATGGATCGACGACCACGACGAACTCGCGCGACGACAGAGCCTGCTCGACGAGGCGAGCGTCGGGCAACATCACGACGGGATTGCCGGCCGTGATCCAAACCGCGCGAATGGGTGGGTCGCGCGCGTCGAGAACTTCGCGACCCCACAGCGGTTCGCAAATCGTCCGCGGCGCCGCCGCCTTTCCACGGACGAACGACGTGTCGACGCTTCGCCGGCGCCGGAAGTAGTAGGAGACCCCCCCGCCCGATACGCCGATGTTGCCGCTGATCGCGGAGAGCGCGTCGAGCGCACGAACGATCGCGCCGCCATTGGCGCGACGGGCCATTCCCCATCCCACCAGAATCGCCGTCGGGCCGCTCGCGAGGCGGCTGGCGAGATCGTCGGCGGCCGCGACCGGGAGATCGGCCTGCTCGCACCAGCTCGACACGCTCTTCGCGTGCGCGAGCTCGCGAAAGCCGTCGAGGTTGTCGCACATGGCGGCCGCGCGCTGGCTCACCGCGCCGCGCTCGAAGAGCAAACGCGCCGCCGCCATGGCCAGGGCGCAGTCGCTTCCCGGGCGAGGTTGCCAATGCAGGTCACACAAGTCCGCCCCCTTGTGGTGCACCGGGTCGATTAGGACGATCTCGGCCCCCCGAGATCGAGCGTCGCGCAAGACCGGGATGGTGTGGGGGCTGGATACGTGGACGTTCTTCCCCCACAGGACGATGTGCCGCGAATGCAGCAAGTCGAACAGATCGTGGCTGTCGCACGCTCCGAAGTCGGCCTCCTGAGCCGCCTCGCCTGCGCCCGAGCAGATGTCACCCCGCTTGATCGTCACAGGTCCGAAGCACTCGAAGAACCAGTCGACCAATGGCTTCAACAGGCCGAGCGAGCCACCGCTTCTGTAGTGAAATATCGACGCCGGGCCCGATTCGCGCCGAATCGCCAGCAAGCGATCGGCGATCTCGTCGAGTGCTTCGTTCCAGGGGATCGGTCGATGGATTCCATCGGCTCCGCGACGCAGCGGCTGCGTGACGCGGTTCGGGCCGTATTGCATGTTCAAGAAGTGATTCGTTCGCCAGCACAAGAAGCCTCGCGTGACCGGATGATCGGGATCCCCGCCGAGCTTGACGACGCGTCCATCCCTCACCGTCGCCACGATCCGGCAGGCGTCCGGGCAATCGCGGTTGCAGACCGTCTTGTGCGTGGTCGTCTCGGGGTCGCCTGGTCTGTCGATGTCCATGGTTGCCGACGCCTCATCTTAGTCGCTCAGCGCGCCGAGACTATCGAAGCAACGACGATGGCGACGATCACCGCCATGGCGACGACAATCCGAACCAATTCGCCCCGGCTCGGGCCCGCCTCGCGCACCGCCACCGCCGCAGGCCGTCCGAGCGCGACGAGCGCGTTCGAGCGCGAACGCGTGACTTCGGCTTCCTGGGTGTCCGGCACGGCCGTCGCGGCGCTCTGTCCGTATCGGCGCCACTCGGCGATGCGTGCCGCTGGGCGCGAGTGGTCGTCGGCAAAGAGCTCTCGCATCGTGTCGGCGACCGTTTGCTGGTCGACGGTCCCCACGCCACGTGCGAACGCATCGAGATCCCGTGCGAGCTCGGCCGCGGTGGCGTAGCGGTGATCTTTTTCGCGCGCCAGGGCTCGCTCGAGCACGCGCCAGAGCGCGGGTGGAAACCCGTCGATCAGCCGTCTGGGATCGGGAATATCGGCTGCATGCACGCGACGGAGCGTCTCCGTCTCGTCTGCGTGCTTGAAGAGACGCCTATCGCAGCTCAGCTCCCACAGAGTGGCTCCGAGGGCGAACACGTCGGTGCGGCGGTCGACCGGAGCCCCAACCGATTGTTCGGGCGCCATATAGGCGATTTTCCCCTTGATGATTCCGGCGGCGGTCCTGGACGCGCGATTGGCTGCCTTCGCCAAGCCGAAGTCGATGACTTTTACGTCGCCGTCGTAAGTCACGAAGACATTGGTTGCGTTGACATCGCGGTGAACGATGTCGAGACGACCCCCATCTTCGTCGACCATCTCGTGTGCGTGGTGCAGTCCGTCGGCGACGCGCGCGCCAATCCACGCGATCACGTCGTAGCGCAGGCGTCGTCGGCGAGCGCGACAAGCCTCCCAGACGTTCCAGAGCGACTGTCCCAAGAGAAGATCCATCGCGATGAAGACGCGACCGCCTTCGCTGCCGAACTCGCGTGTGCGCACGATGTTCGGGTGGCAAAGACGCGAGACGATTCTCGCCTCGTCCTCGAACATGGTCAGAAAGTCGTCGTTGCGGGCAAACTCGTCGCGGATCATCTTGATCGCGACGGCGTCGGAGCGATCCTCCGATGGCTCGACGCCCCGGGCGACCCGCGCGACGAAGACCGTGGCCATGCCGCCCTCGGCAATCTTCGCGACCAACTCGTACCGGCCGAGGCGACGCGGCGCTGCGCCGGCGCGCGCGGGCGAGGGATCTCCCGATGAGACCCCGGCGAGGGGGCTCATGCGGAGCTCGGCGGTCGGGGGACAGGGGTCGAACCGGGCGCTCGAAGGTACCAGTCGGCGCGGCGCGCTCAACCGTCGTACCATGCGCTGAGGATGCTCAAACCGATGATCGAGGGCCGCTCCGGCGCGGTCGCCGCCGCTCTTCTCTTCTGCACGCTCGGGTCGGGCTGCAAGGACCAGGCGAAGGAAAGTGCCGTGCGCGCTGCGCGCGACGTGGCGGACCTCGCGGTGCTCGTCGACAAGGACGTCGCCGAGATCGAACGCGGATTGCCCGAGGGAGCGGACAGGCTGAAGGTGCTCGTGGCCGGCGACCTGGACCCGAGACAGGACGTCGCTGGCGTGCGCAGGTCCCTCCTTCGCATGCGGCGCGACGTGGCCGACCTGAACATCGCCAAATCGACCTTCTTTGCGCTGGCAGACACGAACGGAGTGGCGATTCGCAACGACCTGGAGGAAGACGTCATGGCTGGCCAGAACCTGCTGACCCTCTTTCCGGCGCTCGCGAAATCGAGAGAGGGATTCGTGACGACAACGGGCACCTTTCCGAACGGGTCGACGAAGAACGGGCCGGACCGCGATTGGATCGCCGCCGTACCGCTCAAGCGAGAGAACGGATCGGCCGGCGCGCTCCTCGTAACGGGCTGGACGTACCGCTATTTCGCGCGCCATCTGCAAGAGTCGCTCAAGGACCGGCTCGCCGAACAAGCCAGGGCGAGCGGCGACGAGGGAAAGATGCCGGTCTTCTACGTCGCTGTGTTCGACAAGTCGGGCGTCTACTCGGCGCCGTTCACGCCGCAGGTCGACGAGCAGGCGCTGCAATCGCAAGACCTGGTCGGCAAGACCGGGGGCGGAACCTACCAGGCCACGCTCACCATTACGGATCGCGCGTTTGGATACGCCGCGCAGCGTACGCCGAAGCTCGCAGCGGACGCGGGGGTCGTCGTCCTTCGGAGCGAGCTCTAGCCGTTCGTTTAGCGCGACTCCCGACCGAATCGGTGGACGCCGAAGGCCAGGAGCGCCCATCCGGCGAGCACCGCAAGGCCTCCCGCGAGCGGCTGCGCGCCGGTGGAGGCGACGACCGGTGAGGTGCCCGCGATCGCCAGGCCCACCACGGAAAGCACGGCGCCCAGCGCGAGCATATGGCGGGGTCCCGGCCGAATCACGGCCAGTTCTCGACGGTCGCCCGGCGCAGCACGTCCCGGATCGCCAGCTCGAGCTTCCGCTCGGCAGCGATGCTCGTGGCTGTGTGCGCCTCACCCGAGAGGTCGTCCTGCATGTAGTCCGCCGCGAAGATCAGCGCGGCGTGGACGTCGTCATCGTCGCCGTTGCCGCGGACGACGACGATCGCCTCGGGATCTCGGCGCTTGGGAAGGTTTTCGCCCAGCTTGTCGGCATCTTGCCAGGTGATGTAGGCGATGCCGAAACGGCGGGCTCTTGCGGCCACGTCGAGCCTGAGGTCCGCCTGGTCGGGGCCGAACTTGATCAAGCGGTTTCGCACGGGGTCGATGCCGAACTCGCGAAAAACACGCGCCATGATGGCGACAGCGTGCGGCTCGTCGACGGGACGGAGAATGGTGGCCGCGTTGGGCGGATCGCCGCGGCACGAGAAGGCGGCCACCGCCCAGGCCATGGCAGCGACGAGAACCAGCGGGGCGGCAGGACCGGACACCGCCCCAAACGCTAGCCGATGGGGCATGCTTGCCGCTAGCTTCAGCTCATGCCGCGCTTCGCCGCCATCGACGTGGGCTCGAACGCCCTGCGCCTGCGCATCGTCGAGGCATCCGCGCCGTCGCACGGGCCCAAGGCCCAGCTCCCGCTCCTCCCCGACGGCGCGGGCGGCCCATGGCGCGATCTGGCCACGCTGCGGGCGCCGGTGCGCCTCGGCGCGGAAGTCTTCTTGTCGGGTCGGCTCGCACCGGCGTCGATCGGCCAAGCCTGCGACGCTCTGCGCGAATTCAGGGCGGAGATGGACCGCGCGAAGGTCGACGCGTACCGCGCGATCGCCACGAGCGCGGTCCGCGAAGCGAAGAACGGTGCGACGCTGGTCGAGCGTGCGCGGCGCGAGGCTGGGATCGAGCTCGAGACGATCGAGGGGATTGAAGAGGCGCGTCTCATCCAGCTGGCCGTAACGCGACGCATCGCGGTTGGAGACCGGCGCGCCCTGCTCGTGGACGTGGGAGGTGGCTCGACCGAGCTCACGTTGCTCGACCACGGCGAGACTGCCTTCACGATGTCGCTGCCGCTCGGCACCGTGCGGATGCTCGAGGCCTATCTGAAGGGAGCAAAGACCATTGACCGAGCCCGCGAGCGTCTGCTCGAAGAGGCGATCGACCGCGCTCTCGGCGAGGCGGTGCCAAGGCTGGGCGGTGTCGACCAGCTCGTCGGCACCGGCGGCAACGTCGAGACGCTTTTCGATCTCTGTCCCGCCCGAGGCGCGCAGCGCGCGATCGACGTGGCGGCGGCGCGCACTCTCTTCAAGAAGATGTGCGCCATGTCGAACGGCGAGCGGCGCGATACCTGGCAGCTTCGCCCCGACCGCGCCGATACACTGGTTCCCGCCACCGCCATTTTCCTGCGAATCGCGAGCGCGCTCAAGCGGACGACGATTCTCGCTCCTGGCGTCGGCCTAGCCGCCGGGATTCTCGAAGAGCTCGTCGACAAATTCTTCCATGTCTGGGACGCAGCCGGCGAGGCCGAGCACATTCTCGAGGCGTGCGTCCGCATCGGGCGCCACTATCACTTCGACGAAGCGCACGCGCAGTGCGTGTGCCGTTTTGCGACTCAGCTCTTCGACGACCTGCTGGCCGTGCACGCGTTCGACGACCGCGAGCGCCTGCTGCTGCGCGCCGCCGCCGTACTGCACGACATCGGCGACTACGTGCACTACAGCGGGCACCACAAGCACAGTTACTACCTGATTCAGCACGCCGACATCATGGGGGTCACGCCCGAGGAGCGCGCGATCATCGCCAACATCGCGCGCTATCACCGCAAAGGGCCCCCCGATCCCACCCACCCGAACTTCGGCGCGCTGTCGAAGGAGGCCCGCGGAAAGGTGCGCGGCCTCGCCGCCATCTTGCGCATCGCCGACGCGCTGGATCGCGAGCACAAGCAGAAGATCGAGAGCGTTCGGGCCGCGGTGGACCGGGGCGCGGGGCGGGTGACCCTGTTCTTGAGCGGCGGCAAAGACCGCGAGCTCGAGGAGTGGACGGTGGGAGCAAAGGCGTCGTTGTGGCGCGACGAGTACGACCTCGACGTGGGCATCGCCAAGGCCGAGGTCGGTGCTTGAAGGAGAGAGGCCCTTTCACGCTTTCCGCCCTTGCTTCGCTCTCGCTTCTCTCGGGATGCGCATCGACTGGCGTGCCGGATCCGCACGCGGCCGCCCGAACCTACGCAGCGGCAGCGACTCGAGCGGACGCAGGTGCCCTGTTCGCGATGATGACCGCGGCCTCGCGGCAAGCGCGGAGCCGGGACGAGCTGGGCAAGATCGTGGACGACGAGCGCGCCGAGCTAGCCGAGCAGGGACGCGAGCTGCAAAGTCCCCAGGTTCGCGTCGAGGCGACGGCGCGGCTGCGCTTCGCGGACGGGGAAGAGGCGGCGCTCGAGCTCCGCGAAGGGCGCTATTGGGTGACGGCCGCGGGGGCACTGCCCGGGGGAGCGCGCACGCCCGAGGAGGCGCTCGAGCAGCTGAGGCGGGTGCTTGCCCGGCGCAGCTATTCGGCGCTGATGCGCGTGCTGTCACCGGCGACGCGCGCGGCCATGGAGAACGACGTCCGTACGCTCGTCGATGGGCTGACGGCACCGGGAACGCTGCCGATGCAAGTGCTCGGCGACGCGGCGGTCGTCCCAGTGCCGGGCGGCCATCAGGTCAGGCTCAAACGCGAAGCCGGAGTATGGAGAGTCGACGACTTCGATTGAGGCCCATGCACCTGAACCCACCCGGTCCTGACCGCCAGCCGCGCAGCCGTCTGCCCACGGTTGCCATCCTTTCGCTCGCTCTCGCGATCGCCGGAGGGCTCCTGTTCGCACTTCCCCGACCGGCGCAGGCCTTCGGCGATGCCGGGGCATTCGACCCGCGCGTGCTCCTGACGGGCAACCAAACGGCGCCCGCCCACGAGTCGGCCCCGGCCCGCTGGTCGTGGGAGCTCGTCCAGCGCACGAGCGCGCCCGCGCGGTTGCACCCGACCGTCGTTCACGCGGACGATCCCGCGATTGTCTCCGCCCCCTTTCTCTATTGGAGCGGGGACGCGGAGATCGAGCCGTTGACCGGTGCCGAGATCGGCGGCCTGCGCCGCTTCTTTTCCCTGGGCGGAGTGATGCTCGTCGACGACGCCGGCGCGGGGGAACGCGGCGAGGTGAGTGCGTTCGGCCGAAGCGCGCGTCGGGAGATCGCGCGCGTGCTGCCGGATGCGACGCCCATCGCGCTCAGCATCGAGCACGTCGTCTTTCGAAGCTTCTATTTCGTGCGTCGCGCCGAGGGGCGCGTCGAAGGCCCGCCCTCGCTCGACGCCGTCGTGCGCGGTGGGCAGGCTCAAGTGCTGTTCAGCGAGCACGACCTCGGTGGCGCGCTTGCCCGCGGTCCGTCCGGCATCTGGGAGCGACCGGTCATCCCCGGGGGCGACATGCAGCGCGAACGCGCTATCCGCCTCGCGGTCAACATCGCGATGTACGTACTCTGTTCCAACTACAAGGACGACCAGGTGCACGCGCCGTACCTCATGCGCCGGCGCGCGCTCTCGACGCCCTGATGGATCACACCAGCCACCTCAGCCCGAGTGGCGACCTGTCCGGGGGAGCCGCCCTGCTCGCGTGCTTCCTGGCGCTCGCCAGCTTCGCCATGCTCCTCGTCGAGATGAGACGGCGCGAGAGAGGCGGGGGACTCATCGCGGTGACCGGGTTGCTCGCCGTGGCCGCTCTCTTGGCGGCGGCGCTGCGCCCGGCGCGGGTGTCCGCGCGCGAGACCGTCGTCGGCCCTCGCGTCCTGGTCCTCGCGGACGTGTCGCGCTCGATGGCCCTCGCGGGGGACGGTGGGCGAACCAGGCGTGCGACGCGCGACGACGCGATCGCCAAGCTTCGAGCGTCGGGTCAGAACGCACGGCTCGTCGTGCTCGGATTCGGCGACGGCCCGCCGGTCCCCTTGCGGCAAGGCGCCAGCGACGGCGACGCCACCGCGCAAGCGCCGCGCAGCGATCTGGGCGCGGCCGTGCGCGCGCTCGCGGCGTCCGCGGAGGAGCAGCCAGCCGCGGTCGTCGTCGTGAGCGACGGCCGGCTCGACGATCCGGCCGAGGACGCACCCGAGGCAACCCTGCGCGCCATCGGCGACGTGTTGCATGCGCCGATCGCCGCGATCGCGACGACGCGCGACTCACCTGCCGACGCGAGCGTGCGCCGCGTGAGCGCGGCGGGCGCGGCCGTGGCTCACGTTCCGTTGCCGGTGCGCGTCGAAGTCGGGTGCGCCGGCAGCCTCGCCTGCGACGCTCTGACCGTTACCGCGCGAGAGCTGCGCGACGACGGGCCACCGGCGATCCTCGCGTCGGGGGTAGCGCACGTCAAAGACGGCAAGGCGGCGCTCGACCTGACGATTGTCCTCGACCGCGCCGGAGCGCGGATCGTCGAGATCGCCATCTCGCCACAACCCGGGGACGCGATCCCGGAAAACGACCGCCGATTCGTCGCCTTCGACGTCACCCGTGACCGCGTGCGGGTGCTCCACGTCGCGGGACGACCGACCAACGACGTTCGGGCGCTCCGCCAATGGATCAAGAGCGACGCGTCCGTCGACGTGGTCGCATTCTTCATTTTGCGGACCCCCACCGACGACGTCCGCGCGACGCAGAACGACCTGGCGCTGATTCCGTTTCCGGTGGACGAGCTATTTCAAGAGCATTTGCCGAGCTTCGACGCGATCGTGCTGCAAGACTTCGACGCGCAGCCGTACGGGCTCGAAAAGTACCTGGAGAATATCCGGCGGTACGTGCGGCGGGGCGGCGGGCTGGTCATGGTGGGCGGGGAGAACTCCTTCGTCGCCGGGGGCTACGCGGGAACGCCGCTCGCGGACGTCCTGCCGGTCGAGCTCGACGGATCGCCACGGGCGTCGAGCGCAGACACGTCGCCGTTCGTGCCCCAGTGGACGCCCGAAGGCCTGTCGTCCCCGTTGCTTTCCCCTCTGCGCACCGTCGTGGAGGACGAGCTGCCGCAGATGCCCGGGGCCAACGTGCTGGGCGATCTGAGACCGGGTGGCGTAGCGCTCTGGTCACACCCCACACGGACGACGAGGAGCGGCGCCAAGATGCCGGTGCTGGCGGTCGGCGACGAGGGCGACGGGCGCACGATCGCGCTCGGCGTCGACGGCGCGTGGGAGCTCGAGTTCTCGGAGCTGGGGGCGCGCACGGCGGGGAGGGGTCACGGCGCGCTGTGGGACGGGCTATTGGGGTGGCTCATGCGCGATCCGCGCTTCGAGCCGGCGCAGCTGGAAATCGTCGGAGGCTGTACGGCAGGACTGGCCTCCACGCTGCGAGCGCGGATGCTGGCGGCTGGCAGGAGCTCCGGCCAGACCGTGGCTCTCGATATCGCGCGCATCGATCGGGGACAGGCCCCGATCCACATCGAGCGCCCGTGCCCAGCCGACGCCCAGGTGCTCGACCTGCCGCTCCCGCCGCTCGAAACGGGCGGCTACACCGCGCGCCTCCGGGTCGCCGACGGCGCGACGACGCGGTACGATTTTGCGTGCGAGGCGGGCGGCGACGAGTGGGCGGACTCGCGACCCGATGCGCCGCGCCTCGAGGCGCTCGCGAAATCGACCGGTGGCGCGTTTGCGTTCGCCTCGAACGCCGGCTCTCTACCGCTGCCGAAGCCGACGACCGTGAGCGCGGAACGCCACGTCACCCCCCTGGCTCCTCCCTGGGCCTGGACGACGGCGGCGGCCCTTCTCCTCGGCGTGCATTGGATCACCCGCAGACGGGGCGGTCTCCCGTGAGACGATTCGAGGCGAGCGGGCCCAGGGCGCGGAGCAAACGCCCGCCGGTCGTGATTGGCTCACTCTTTCTGCTGGTCCTTTTGCCGATATTTCTCGGGCTGCGACCGGGACGGGCGAGCGCACTCGTTTGGCCCGACGTTGCCGCGCGTGTCGAGCGAGATATGTCGGCGGACGACCCGACGACGCGCCGGGCTGCGGCGCGCGACCTTTCGACGCTCGGGCCGGCGCGAGGGGGACCGCTCGCCGTCGCCGCCCTTGGCGATCCGGACGACGAGGTGCGCCTCGCCGCCGCGGATGCGGCCATTCGCCTGCGAACCGCGGGAGCGACCGAGGCGGTTGCGAGTTGGCTCAACGCGTCGGACGTGCGATTGCGGCGCAAAGCGTGCGACGTCGCTCGCGCGCTCCCGAGCGATCGCGCAGTGGCACCGCTGGCTCGCACGCTCGGCGATCCGGACCCGGAAGTGCGCGCGGCGGCGGCGGAGGCGCTGGGACACCAATCTTCGGCGGACGCGGTCCCGCCGCTGCTCGGCCGTCTCGACGATCCGACCCCCGCGGTGAGGCTGCAAATCGTCGCGGCGCTCGCGCGGCTCGGCGACGGGCGCGCCGTGGTCCCGCTGGTGGGCAAGGTGCAAGACTCGTCACCCGAAGTACGCAGGGCCGTGGCCCGCGCGCTCGGCGACCTCGGCGACTCACGCGCTTCGGCGGCGCTGGTGCTCGCGCTGCGCGATCAGAGCGACGAGGTGCGACGGGATGCACTCTTCGCGCTGGGCCGAATGCGTGCCGCCGACTCCGTCGACGCCATCGCGCCGTTCGTGAACGACCGCACGGCGATGCTGCGGGCCGCGGCCATGGGCGCGCTCGGACGGATCGCGTCGCCCGACGCGGTGCGGGTGCTGATCGGCGCGCTGGGGGCCGCTGACGACGTGCCGGCGACACTCGATCGCACGGCCGCGCGCGAAGCTCTCGTCGCCGCTTCGCCTGCGGCGGTTCCTCAGCTCCGCGCGCTTCTAACCGCCTCGCCATCCCCCGCGGCCGCGGCCGGTGCGGCGTGGGTGCTCGGCGAGCTGCGCGCTCACGAGGAAGCAGAGACGATCGTTTCCGCGCTGCGACGCGGAACGCTGTCGGCTGCGGCCGCGCTGCATGCGCTCGCGCAGGCCGGGACGTCGGCTGACGTACCCGTCGTTCTCGAGTTTCTGGCCGACCCGAGCCCGATCGTTCGGCATGAGGCGTTGGGCGCCGCCGCGGCCCTGCTCGACCCGAACCGTCCGGATGGCCGCGCCGTGGAGCCCTTGGCCGCCGCGCTTCGTGATGCGCGCCCGTCGGCGCAAGAGCGCGCGCGCATGGCGATGCTCCTCGGACAGACCGGGGCTCCGCGGGCGGCGCCGCTCCTCGTCGACATGGTGCGCGCGCCCGATGTCACGCTTCGCATCGCGGCAATCGATGCCCTTGCCGTGCTGGGCCCCGCCGGCGCCGACGCGGCATTGCTCGAGGCGCTTGGATCGCCCGACGCGACCGTACGCATTCACGCGGCCGTCGCCGTCTCGGCGGCGGGCGGGACGAGCGCGCGCGAGGCTCTCCTGGCCCAGCTGGACGGCGGTGACGAAGTCGACCGCGCCGCGGTTCTCACCGCGCTCGGCGGAGTGCTCTCTCGCGTGCCGACCGATGCCGCGACGGCGCGACTGACGCAAGCGCTGGACCTTGCAGCGGGCGCCGAGCGCGATGCAATCGTCGAAGCGATCGGGCGCGCGCCATCGCCCGCTGCCGTGCGGGCGCTCGTCAGTGTGGCGCGCTCGCCCGAGCCAGCCGACCGGCAGGCCGCAGCGACGCTGTCCGCTTCACACGCCGGCGACGCGGCGGCCATCGCTATCGCCCGAGCGCTACTGCTGGACGCGGATGCCGCCGTGCGCGCCCAAGCTGCCTGGGCGCTGGGCTCGGTCGGAGTCGCCTCCGACGTTGCGTCGCTCGAGGTTCTGGCCAGCGGGTCGGAGATGGATCCGGCGGTCGACGCTGCGGCGGCGATTGGGCGCATTGCGGCGCGCGCCCATTCCGCCGACCTGGCTGCGCGCGCACTATGCCCGCACCTCCGTGATCGGCGTGCCTACGTCCGCGCGAACGCTCTCGCGGGCCTAGCCCTGGCGGGGGGACGCTGCGGCGACGGGTCGTCCGAGCGAACGATACTGGCGGATGATCCCAACGAGGACGCCCGCGCCGCCGCGGCCCTCGTGCTCGCGCGAGCGTCGAACACGGACGACGCACGATCGCTCGAACGCTGCGCGCGGGGCGACCCGTCCGGCGCCGTTGCCGCCAGGTGTCGAGCGCGCCCCCCGGTGCCCGATCGAAGCCACGCGGTGCTCGTCTACGTCGTCGCCGAGGGTCTCGCGACCCCTCACGCCGGCGCAGCGTACGCCCTGCTTCTGTCCGACGGAACGATCCGCGCCGGAACGACCGACCGACGGGGTGCGACGTTCGATCCGGTGGCCCCGGAAGGCCAGGCCACGCTGAGACCCGCCAGCGCGGTGGCCAGGTAGAGTGCGGGGCGCGTCCGGCCGTTGTATATCCAGACGATGACGCGCCAGAGGTCGCACGGCCGGTTCGCCGGCCCCGAACCGCTCGAGGCGATCCTGTCGCGCGCGGGCGAGAACCGCTTCGCACGCGTGCGGCCACCCGTTCCCGCGAAGGTCTGGCGCGACGCGGTGGGCCCTCGGATCGCGGAGCGCGCTTGCCCGGTCTGGCTCCACGCGGGCATGCTCGTGCTGCGCGTTCCGAGCAGCGTCTGGGCGCACGAGCTCTCGCTCCTCGCCGAGGAGGTGTGTGCTCGCCTGCGCCAGTGCGGCATCGACGCGCGTACGCTCCGCTTCCGCGTCGGCCCGCTCCCGGCGCTCGAGCGCCCGCCTGAGCGACGGGTCGCGCGTAGCGTTCCCACCGAACGGTCGATTCCCCCTGAGCTGGCGCGTGTGCTCGGCGCCGTCGACGACGAGGGCCTTCGCGCGGCGATCGGCCGCGCCGCAGCCGCGAACCTCGCATGGCAATCGTCGGTGCGCACCGCCCCCAAGGGGGACGTTACCGAAGCGCGGCGAGGCGCTCGAGCCCCTCGATGCGCAGAAGAAGGAACTTCTCCGCGGGACCGAGCGTCGCCTGTCGCTCCCGAAGGTGCGCCACGTAGCCGCGCAGGCGGGGCAGATCGATCGCGCTGACTTTGCGCAACGCGCCGTAGAGCTCGTCGATCACCGGCGCGGGGCATGGGCGCGATTGCGCGTCATAGAGCTCGATCACGTAGTCGGCCCATGCGCCTTTGGCGGTGGCGGTGGCGAGCTTTGCCGCGAAGCGTGCCGCAACGTCCACAAGCGATGGCGGCGGATGCTTGCCCATGCGGCTGGCTTCGACGACGTCGAGGAGGGCCGTACTGAGCAGCCGCTCGGCCTCTTCCGAGCGCCCGAGGGCGAGCGCCTTCTCGGCCACCCCGCCCAGCAGGTTGAACGCCTCCGCGCGACGCTCGATGCCGACATCGACGCCGAGATCGCTCGACGCGGGCTCCTTCGGTGGCCCGGCCGACGCGGGCCGCGTTGGATGTTCACTGGAGCCGCCCACGGCAGCCATGCGCGGCACCGTGAGGTGGCCGCCCTGCGTGGGGCTCATCGGGTCGCTTGCCGCCGCCTCGGCGCTGAGGTGCAGCGTCAGCTCCTGCGAACCGATCAGGATCCTGTCGCCGGGCTGAAGGGAGACCCTCCCCGCGATGCGCTCGCCGTTGACGGCGACACCATTTCTGCTCTGGAGATCCTCCAGTGTCACGCCGTCCTTCGCGACGACAAGAATCGCATGCTGTCGTGAAACCAGCGGGTCGTCGAGCGAGAGCTGGCAATCGGCGCTGCGGCCTAGAGCGAATTCCCCTTCGCTCAGCTCGAGGTCGTGTTGCAAGTAGCGCAGTCGGTAGCGCATTGCGCTCGCTCACGCCCCCAACGACGTCGCGCGCCGCGTGCCTTCGCTCGGCGCGGGAGGCCACGGTTCGAGGGCGGAACGCAACGCTTCTCCCATAACGATCGAGCTTTACCTTTCCCGTGCACGTCGAAGCAAGCTTTGGTCGCTCATCACGGCCCACCACCCGGCCATTCGCTGCGACGCCGGTCTTTCCCGCGCAGCCCGTGGCCTTCGATGAGCCGCCGGGTTCGGTCCAATCGTGCGAGCGCTTCGATCTCCTCGCGTGATCCCGAAGTTGTGATGGGATACAAGTATTCGATCAGCTCGCTCAGGGGACCGCGGAGCACGCCCGAATGCTTGGATGCGGCCGCGGCCACCTTGTCCGCGACGTCCAGCGACGGTACCGATCCGGTGCGTCGGTGTAGGTCGATGACCCAAAGCAGCCACGTCGGGTCATCGGTTGCGACAGTCATCGCCGCCACCTTGGAAGCAACCGCTCCGAGCGACTTCGCGTCGAGCACGTCTCCCGACAGGATCAGCTCGTCGAGCTTGCCCGTCGCTCGCCTTACGACGCGTTCTGCGTCCGCCATTCGCCCGAGCCCCAGGGCGCGCTCGATGGTATCGACGATCAGCTGAACGCTCCAGGCGACACGGTAGTCTTCGGAGTTGGTCGTCTGCGTTCCTTCGTCGGTCTGCTCGGTGGCTTCGCAGTGGGGGCAAGAGACCGCCTCCTGGGCGTACGGCAAGCGACACTTTGCACAGAGGCGCAGCACGCCGGTCGTTCTCGGGCGCGTCTTGCCATTCGGGTCGACGCGGGAAAACACCAAGTCCTGCGTTCCGATTCGAATGCGATCGCCGTCGCGAAGGAGCGCGGACTTGCCCAGGCGAATGCCGTTCACCTGGACGCCGTTACGGCTATCCAGGTCCTCGATGCGGGCCTCGTCGTCGTCGATCAGGATTTGGGCGTGTGCGCGCGACACCAGCGGGTCCTCGATCGTCAGATTGCAATCGAGGCTCCGGCCGATGATCGTGGCGCCACGGGGTAGATCGAACTCTTGCAGCAGAAATCTGAGCCGGTACCGCAACGCGTGCTCCTCACCCCATCTGAAATATACCGCCGAATTTAGGGAAGGGGGAACCCTTGCGGCGGCTTTCTCAGCCGCCTATGTAAGAATAAGAACGCGATGACGCCAGCCGCTTCTCGAACGCAGCGCGCGAAGGCGACGAGCGCGTGAAAGAGGAGATCGCCAAGATTTGCCGGGAGATCCTAGCGCCTCTCGTTAGAACCGACGGCGGCGAGATGTATCTCGTCACCTTCGAGGGCGATGACCTACACATCCACCTTTCGGGCACGTGTGCGGGTTGCCCCGGCGTTGCGATGACCGGAGACAAGGTGATCCTCCCTGCGCTCCGAACCGTCCTGCCCAAGCTTCGCCTCGTGGTGACGACGGGGGTCAACGTGCCCGAAGGCGCCGAGAAACTGTAGAAGGGCGGTGCTTTTCGCCGATGCCGGCGCGCTGGCTCCGTCGGCCGCGCTCCAAATACCGTAGTATTCCTCGCGCGGCCGCCGGCGGCCATCGCTTGGTCTCGGCGAAAATCATCGCGCTTCTACTCGCATCTGGGCTGCTCATAGGTTTGGTCGGCGCGATGAGCGTCCCCCTGGGGACCTGTCTATTTCGCTTTTCTTCCCTTGCCGTTTTCGGCCCCGCCGTCTTTGGCGTTCGCATCGCGGCCCGCGTTGGGATCGGAGATCCCGTGCTTGGTGATCGCGGCGATCGATGGATCGATCGCGAAGGGGTCGACGGCTTTCGAGGAGCGCAGGGCGGCGAGGTTGGTCAGCGTGTTTCTGTCTTCGAGCACGAGACCGACCAGGTGCTCGCTCGATCGGTCGAGGGCGCGGACGTGCGTCGTCCGGTCTTGCCAGTCAGCCGTCGTTCGGTCGAGCCCTTGCGCCGAGTCGACAGGGCGAATGCGCGCGGGAACCGCCATGGCCGCGTTCAGCCTGGCCACGGCGTCCTGGAATGTCGCGCCAAGAGGGCCTTCGGCTTTGAGCGGGATCTCCTCGTAGATCTTCCAGAGCTTGTCCTTGATGTAAAAAAGGTAACGCTGCCTGCCGTCTTTGAAGAGCTTCTGGAGCGCCTCGTCGTTTCGGTAGGTGTATTCGCTCTTCAGGGGAGTCGTGTCGTAACCGGTCGGTGAGTCGCCGAACTTCACGTAGCTCCGCTCGAGATTCACTTTTCGGTTGTCGCGGTCCGCTTCCAGTTGCTGCTGCTGGTACCCGGGCTCCACGTGCATCAGCTGGGGCGCATATTCCTGGTCGAAGAGTCCGCCGACCTTGTTGTAGGCCTGCGCGACGTCGTCGTGATTCATTCCCCAGTGAAGCTCCCGCATGCTCTTCTCGAGACCACCCAGGTTCTGCACGACGGGCGCTTCTCCCACCGCGGAATGCAAGCCCTTGGCGGGCGAGGTCGGGGGCGCGGCGACCACCGAGACGGCGAGCAGGGCGCCGGTGGCGAGTACCGAGACGGCAAGGATGGCGCGTTTCATGGTTGGTGCCTCCCTCGAGCACGAGTATGCGGGCTCGGGCCGGCGAAACCTATCATAGGAACTTCACCCCTCGCACGCCGCGCTGCAGCGAACGGCGACGAATCGCCGGTCCTGACTTTTTCCCTCGCCCCCGACACCGAGCCGGACGTCACAGCCACAGCAACGGCCGGGAGAGTGCAGGGGTTCCGATGGATAAGGTGCGCTGAGCGCCGCGCGATGCTAGCGATAGAGACATCGAGGACGACCCGTGGCCATTGAGATCAAGAGCCCGAAAGAAATCGGGGCGATGCGTACCGTCTGCCGCCTGGCGGCCGAAACGTTGCTCGCGGTCGGCGAGAGGATTCGCCCTGGGATGACCACCCTCGACATCGATCGCATCGTGCACGAGCACACGCTGGGGCAAGGAGCTCGCCCCGCGCCCCTTCATTACAAGGGATTTCCCAAGAGCGTCTGCACGAGCGTCAACGAGATCGTTTGCCACGGCATCCCCGACGGGTACGTCCTTCGCAACGGCGACATCGTGAACGTCGATGTGACTCACGTCTACGACGGGTTCCACGGCGACACGAGCGCGACATTCTACGTTGGTACGCCGACCGTCGACGCGCGGCACGTGGTCGAGGTCGCGCGCCGCGCGCTCGACGTCGGCGTCGAGCAAGTTCGCGACGGCGCCCGGCTGGGCGACATCGGCGGTGCGATCCAGGAGTACGTCGAGGCTCAGGGCTGCAGCGTCGTCCGCGATTTCGTGGGACACGGCATCGGGCGCAAGTTTCACGATGCGCCGCAAGTGAAGCACTATGGCAATCGTGGAACCGGCGAACGGCTTCGCACGGGAATGACGTTCACCATCGAGCCGATGGTCAACCTCGGCGGGTGGGAAGTGAAGGTCGACCCGAACGACAAGTGGACCGTGCGCACCGCGGACGGAACACTGAGCGCCCAGTTCGAGCACACGATGCTCGTGACGCGCGGCGGCTTCGAGGTGCTCACGGCGCGCGATCGTCCGCTTCGCAACAGCGAGAACATCGCCGCCCTCTTCGTCGCCTAAACCGCGCCCCCAGCCGCAAGACGCTTCAGCGTTTTGCCGCCAGGAGCTCGGCCGCGGCACGCCGCGCCGCGTCGCCGACTTTGATGCCTCCGATCATGCGCGCGATCTCTTCGACGCGCTCGGGCGCTGCCAGCCGTCGGACCGTCGTCTGGGTGCGGCCTCGACTCTCGCTTTTGTCCACGACGAAGTGAACGTCGGCCAGCGCGGCGATCTGGGGCAAGTGCGTGATGCACACCACCTGCCGGTGCCGCGCGATGTCGGCGATTGCGCGCCCGATGACCTCGGCGATCGCTCCGCCGACCCCAGCGTCGACCTCGTCGAAGACGTACGTTCCCGCCGGCCCTTCGCTGGCGAGCACCCGCTTGAGTGCGAGCAAGGCACGCGAGAGCTCCCCACCGCTGGCGATCTTGCGCAGCGGCCGCGGCTCTTCTCCGCGATTCGGTGCGATCAGAAACTCCACGTGATCGACTCCCGTACGCGTGAGACGCGCGCCGTCGACCGTCAGCGCATCGCCGGCCGCGGCCGTCGGCGTCACATCGACGACGACCCGCGCGCGCCCCATGGCAAGCTGCGACAGCTCGCGACCGATGGCGTCGGCTAGCTTTTCGGCCGCGTCGCGGCGCCGGCGCGACAGGGTGCGCGCCGTGGCGGCCACCTCCGCGATGCGACGGGCCTTTTCGACGTGAAGCTCTGCCACTCGGTCCGAAGCGCTGGCGAGAGACCCAAGCTCGTGCGCGATCGCGGAGCGATGGGCCAGGAGGTCGGCGGTCGTGGGACCATGCTTCCGCAAGAGCTTCTGCAAGCGAAACGATCGCTCTTCGACTTCCGCGAGCCGCTCGGGGCTCGCCTCGACCGAATCCGCGTAGCGGGCGAGCGCTCGGGCGGCGTCGGCCAACTCGGAGCGCGCCGACTCGATCGTCCGCGCGTACGGGGCGAGCGAACCGTCGATCGCGGCAGCCTGGTCGAGCTCCGCCGAGATTCTTGCCAATTCGTCGCAGGCCGCGACGTCGCCCTCGTAGAGCCTCTCGGCCGCGTTCCGCGTCGTCGTCTGAAGCCTGTCGGCGTGCCGCAAACGCGCCAGCTCGTGCGAGAGCTCGGTCTCCTCGCCTTCGCGTGGGTCGACCTCGTCGATTTCGCGGATCTGCCAGCCGAGAAAGTCCTCGCGCTCCGCCCTGCCCCGCTCGAGGGCGCTCACCGCGTCGAGCTCGCGCACGACCTGCGCCAAGGCGTCGACCTGCTCGGCGACACGTGCCCGATCCGCATCGAGGCGGCCGAAGGCATCGAGGTATTCGATGTGGGTCGAGGGGTCTGTCAGCGCGACGCTCTCGTGCTGGGACGCGATGTCACAAAGATCGCTCGCGAGATCCGCGAGCTGGGCCGCCGTGCAAATGCGTCCGTTGATGTACGCGCGGCTTCGCCCCTCTGCCTGCACGACTCGGCGAACGACGAGCTCTCGTCCGCCGGGGATGCCTCCGGCATCGAGCTTGGCGGCAACCCGCGAGCCGGGTGAGAGCTCGAACAGCGCCTCCACTTCCGCCTCCTCCGCGCCGCCCCGCACCAGCTCGGGACGGGCGCGCCCGCCAAGGACGAGAGACAATGCGTCGACGACCATCGACTTGCCGGCGCCCGTCTCGCCGGTTACCGCGTTGAAGCCCGCGGTCAGCTCGAGCACCAGTCGCTCGATGAGCACGACATTGCGGATCGCCAGCTGCAGCAGCACGGGCGCGATTCTAGGGCCTGTCTTCCCCTTCTGCCCGTAAACGTGCCCGTGCCCGTAAACGTTCCCGTGCCCCCGCCCGAGCGGGAGACAGTTCTGGGGCAGGCGAAACTTGCACCTGGGTGCGGCACACTGTCGCGGGCAACGCGAGATCTCGCGTAGTATGCCTTCCCATGGCGACCAAGAAGGGCAAGAAGAAGGGGACGAAGAAGGTGAAGGCGGCCGCGAAGAAGGGTAGCTCCGCTTCTCGTCCCAAGAAGAAGGCCGCGACTCGTCCGCCGACGAAGGCGACTGCGCGCAAGCCCACGGCTCGCAAGCCCGCGGCTCGCAAGCCCGTGGCTCGCAAGCCGCCGCCCCGCAAAGCGGCAGCGAAGACTGCGGCAACGAAGCCGGCAAAGAAGGTGACGCGCGCGCGGGCGTCCGGCTCCACGGCGAGCGCGATGGAACCCGTCCGTAGGGAAGACCGTCCTGGCCACCTCAATCCGCGCTACGTGGCCAAGCTGCGAGAGCAGAGCGGGCAACGGGAGGCCAACCCGCGCGCCTTCCTCGAAGCTCCGCGCAGCCCGGGCGACGACCTCGCGGAGGAGCTCGGCGAAGACGTCGTTTCTAGGGCCACGTCGGGCGAGGACGAGACCGAAGAGGCGCTCGACCAGGTCGTTCCCGAAGAGCAGGGTGGGCCATTCGTCGAGACGAACGCCGCCCAAGAGTTTGCTCACGGCACCGACGCGTCGAACCCCAAGGGCGCCAAGCGAGAGCCGTTTCCGCGGTCGTAGCTGGGCGCCCTGTCCGGCGCTAAGGTCCCACGTGCTCGATCGCGACGGGATCGCCCACCGTTACGCGAAGGTTCGTGCGCGCACCGAGGCCATCGCCGCACCGCTTTCGCCGGAGGACGCGATGGTGCAGTCGATGCCCGACGCGAGCCCCGCCAAGTGGCATCTGGCGCACACGACCTGGTTCTTCGAGGAGTTCGTGTTGGCTCGGTCCGATCGGGCGCACCGCTGGGCCGACGAGCGCTGGCGCGTCCTCTTCAACTCGTACTACGAAGGGGTCGGCCCTCGGCATGCGCGCGCTGCGCGTGGCCATCTTTCGCGCCCGTCGCTCGACGAGGTGTACGCCTGGCGCCGCCGCGTCGACGAACGCATGATCGAGTGCCTCGCGCGCGCAGACGAGACTGCGTTGGCCACGACGCTGCTCGGTACGCACCACGAGGAGCAGCACCAGGAGCTGATGCTGACCGACGCGAAGCACGCGCTGTGGAGCAGTCCGTTGTATCCACCCTACGCGGTCGATCCCCCACCGCGCGCAGTCGAGGGAGCGCCTACGCCGCTCGCCTGGATCGGGTTCGCAAACGCGGAGATCGACGTCGGCCACGACGGCGGATCCTTCGCGTTCGACAACGAGACCCCGCGCCACCGGGCTCTCGTCGGCGAGTTCGCCATGGGGGCTCGGCTGGTGACCAACGCGGAGTTCGGCGCGTTCATCGAGGACGGAGGCTACGACCGGGCTGGGCCCTGGCTGTCCGATGGGTGGGCCGCGGTCCAGGCGGGCGGCTGGCGCGGGCCCCTTTACTGGCAGGCGGACCCCGAGCCGGATGGACGCCGCAGAGCGTTCGGCTTGCGAGGCTGGCAGGCGCTCGATCCCGAAGCGCCCGTCTGCCACGTGAGCTTCTACGAGGCGGACGCCTACGCCCGCTGGGCGGGGGCCCGCCTTCCCACGGAGCACGAGTGGGAGGCGGTGGCGCTCGGCCGTCCCGTCGACGGAAACTTCGTCGAAAGCGGTCTCCTGGCGCCCGAGGCGGCGCGGGGGGGCGACGTCTCGCAGCTCTTCGGCGACGTGTGGGAATGGACGGCCAGCGCCTATCTTCCGTATCCACGCTTCCGTCCGCTCAGCGGAGCTCTGGGCGAATACAACGGCAAGTTCATGAGCGGTCAGATGGTCTTGCGCGGCGGGTCGTGCCTGTCGCCCCGAGGGCACCTACGCGCGAGCTATCGCAACTTCTTCCCGCCGGCTGCAAAGTGGCAAGCAACCGGCATTCGCCTGGCGCGCGATGTTGGCTGGTGAGGGCTGCGCGCGGAGGTGCTAACGGTGTGCCTCTTTCCGGAGGAAATCAAATGGACATCACGCACTTGGGGCGCAGTGGGCTCAAAGTGAGCCGCATCTGCCTCGGGACGATGAATTTCGGGCCCGAAACGGAAGAAGCAGTGGCCCACCGGATCATGGACCGCGCGCTCGACGCGGGGATCAACTTCTTCGATACGGCGAACGTCTACGGTTGGGGCGAGAACAAGGGTCGGACGGAGACGATCATCGGTCGCTGGCTCGCGCAGGGGAACCGTCGGGATCGGATCGTGCTCGCCACCAAGGTCTACGGGCCGATGTATGACGGGCCGAACGGGGGCCGGTTGAGCGCGTACAGCATCCGGCGCGCGTGCGACGACAGTCTGCGCCGTCTTCAAACGGATCGCATCGACCTCTACCAGATGCACCACGTCGACCGCGAGACGCCCTGGGAAGAGATCTGGCAAGCGATGGAGATCCTCGTCGCGCAGGGAAAGGTTCTCTACGTGGGGAGCAGCAACTTCGCGGCCTGGAACGTCGTGCAGGCGAACGAGGTCGCGGCTCGTCGCTCCTTTCTGGGGCTCGTCTCGGAGCAGAGCCTCTATAACCTCAACGCGCGCACCATCGAGCTCGAAGTCGTGCCTGCGTGCCGCGCATACGGCGTCGGGATCTTGCCCTGGTCGCCGCTCGGCGGCGGACTGCTCGGTGGGGCGCTCAAGAAAGCCGCCTCGGGCAGGCGTGCGAGCGAACGGCTTCAGAAAGAAATCGAGAAGCACCGCACGAAGCTCGAGGCCTACGAGCGGCTGTGCGGCGAGATCGGCGAGAAGCCGGCGAACGTGGGCGTCGCGTGGCTACTGAGTCGCCCGGGCGTCACGGCGCCCATCGTGGGCCCGCGCACGCTCGAACAGCTCGAAGACGCCGTGCATGCCGAGAAACTCAAGCTTTCGAGCGAGGCGATGAGCAAGCTCGACGCGATTTGGCCGGGACCGGGAGGCCAGGCTCCGGAGGCGTACGCTTGGTGACAATCGCCAAGACGTCGGAGGCGTCTTGGCGATCCGTCGTGGCCCTGGTCTACGGTCTGTTTTCGTGACCCGCGGCATGGAGCACGGGCACGGGCACGATATGAGGAGAGCCCCTAGTTGGGGGTGGACCCGGGCTGAGCGCTGGTTTTGCCCTGTTCCACGGTCTGCTGAACGCGCTCGGCGTCCTTCAAGTGCCCATCCACCTTCGTGCGAACGCTTTGCAGCTCCGCCTTCAGCTCCGAGCTCTTCACGTCGGGAATGATCCGGTCGATGAGCTCGAGGGCGTCGTTGAGATGGCGGACCTGCGAGTCCATGAAGCTGCGGTCGAAGTCTTTGCCGTGCATGCTCTGGAGCGTCGAGAGCTCGTTTTGGGTGTCCGCTTTGAGCTGATTGCTCAGCGCGCTGTCGGCCGGGGTGATCTGGAGTCGCGTGAAGAGAGCGCTCTCTTTGTTCTGCACGGTTCGATGCGAGGCGACCATGTCGCGTGCGAAGCGCTTCACGTCCGCGGTCGAGCCCTTGTTCTGGCCGACGAGCGCCTCCTGGATCCGACCAAGGTTTATCGTTTGGAGCACGCCGGCAAACTGCGCGTCGCTGAGAGTCGAGACGTCCATCGATCCGCCGCCCATCGTGCTCGGCGCGCCGGCCGACCCGGTCGATCCGGTCGTGGCGTACGGCGACCCGCTGGCTCCGGACTGGCCGCTCGCTGCCCCCATGCCCGCGTTGCCCGAAGAGCCGGTCATCCCCGACGTGCTTCCGGGCGCCGTTCCCGATCCGACGGTACCCTGCGAGCCGTACGATTCGGTTCCCCCGGTCGTCGCCGGGCTTGGCTGGGACTGCTCGCTCGTTTCGGCGCTACCGGGCTGCCCCATGGCGTTGCCGTACGGCTCCGACGTCGTCGGCGCGGTCTGGGCCGACTTCGGTGCGTTCGCCTGCGACTGGTTGGAGCTCCCGCACGCGGCGACGCCGAGAGCGGCAGCGACGGCGGCGAGCTTCGACAGCAAACTCTTTGGATGATTCATTCATGACCTCCTGAGCCGCGCCGGCCGTGCAATGCCGATACCTCTCCCGCCTTGCGTGCGAAAAATGGGGAATGTAAGACGCTGGCGGCGCGCGTTCGTGACGCGCGTGGCAAATCACCCCTTCCGTTCTGCCGATCGGCAAGCCTCGGCCGGCCGACCGTATCCCGTCGTGGACGTTCGATAATGCGACCGGCTCTTCGCTCCTGGATGCCCGTGCTCGCCGTGCTGGCGACTCTGGCGTGCAAGACGCGAGTTGACGTCGAGCCCCCCGAGCCCGCCGCGTCCTCGGCGACCGCCGCCCCCGTTCGCCTGCTCGTGGCCAGCGCGCCTCCCGCAGGGGATGTCGCCTCGGAAGTGCGCGAGGCATCGGCGACCGCGGCCGCGGAAAAACGTCGGTTGATCGTCTATGTCGGGGCGGAATGGTGCGAGCCGTGCAAGAGATTCCGCGCGGCCGCCGAGAGCGGCGAGCTCGACGCGATGTTCGGCGGACTGACCCTGTTCGCGTTCGATTCGGATCGCGACAGCGAGCGCCTGAAGGCAGCCGGTTACGTGTCGCGTTACATCCCGCTCTTCGCTCTGCCCGCCGCGGACGGGACGGCTTCGGGAAAGCAAATCGAGGGAGGGATCAAGGGCGTCCGCGCGGTTGCTGAAATCGCCCCGCGCCTGCGGGTCCTACTGGCGCAGTGACGGTGCACCGTCTCGGACGGCAAAGCGCGATCGGATCAACGCCGTGGCCCCGACCCAAGCGGCCAGGCCCGCTGCGACGACGGAGAGATCGACGTCGCGCGCACTCTCGGTCGCCGAGCCGAACGACGCGAGGACGACGAACGCCGTGTTGTTGCAGGCGTGTGCGGCTATCCCCGGTCGGATGCCGTCGAAGCGCTCGGCCACCCACCCGAGAAAGAGCCCGGCGACGAACGCGACCACCCCCTGGACGAGATCGAAGTGCATCAGCCCGAAGCCGAGCGCCGTAACGGGGATCGATGCCCGGCGTCCCCACCGCGCGGTGAGCCTCGTTTGCAGCAGGCCGCGGAAGAACGACTCTTCGGCGACGCCCGGGGCGATCGCAATCGTCGCGATCGCGATGAGGAGCCGGCCCGGCGTGGGATGCTCGAGCGAGTGGGCGATGAGGCCCATCGCGCCGCGCTCGCGTCCTCCCAAGAGCTCGCTGGCAGCGCCGGACGCCAGACTGAGCCCGGCCATGCCTACGATCGTGGCGGTAACGCCCGCCCCGCTGGCTCTCGTGGGGCCGAGGCGCAAGCGTGCGCGCACGTCGTGCGTCTGCGCCCGGGCGGCGACCAGGGCGACCGAGCCGAGCACCAGCGATGACACGAGGGCGGCGGTCATGATCCCCGGGGCAGACACGGCGAACGCGGTCGCTTCGGCCGTCGCGCGGGAGGGGGCGTTGCGGGCGCGGATGGAGCCCACGCCCAATACGACCAGCGTGGTCGCGACGAGCACGAGCGAGACCGCGACCACGTACGCGACGAGCGCGGGCCAGATCGCGGGACGCGGGGGTCGGGAGACGGGTTGCAGGATAGCTCGTCAGTCTTCCGGCTGGAGCTGGTCGGCGGAGCTTCCACGCAGGCGAAGGCCCGTGGGGCCGGACTCGAACCAAGGGGATGCGGCGCCGCATTGTGTGCAGACGAAGCGGTAGACGCCGCCCGCCGCATCGACGGTCAGAGCGAGGTTCGCCCGGTCCAGCGGGCAGGGGACCCCATCGCCCCGTCGGAAGCCGTCCCACGCCGCCACGAGCTCGTCGGTCGCGCCGAATCGCGCGTGCGAGCCGTCGGGAGGCGGAGCGTCGGCCATGAGGTCCTCTCTTACCGTCGTTGCGAGCGGCCCACCACAGTCAGGTCTTCACGTTGCGCCGCGAGAGCCACTGGCTCGCCGCCTGCGCGACGGCCCCGGTCACGTTCTTGCTGCGCGCCAACGACTTGAGCTCGTGCTCCCGGAGATGCGGGATGAGCTTGGCCGCAAACGCGAAGGGCGTGCGCGGGTTTTGCGTCAAGTTCAGTTTGATCTGGTGCGAGCGTGTCCACTCGCGATCTTGCGCGATGACGCGAAGCACGTCCTCGGAGACGTTGCGGCTCGCGCTGATCCTCACGACCTCGCTCTCCTGAATGCTCGGGCTCTTGACGGACGCCTGCGCGACGAGGCGATTGGAATCGCGAACGAGCAGCAGCCGCTCGGCCGCCGAGCCGAGCATCGCACGTCGAATCTTTTGGGACACGGTCATCTTCGCGAGGCGCGCGTGCAAGGGCAGGAACTTGTCTTCGACCACTTCGTCGCCGGTCGACTCGTCGATGCGGTGCGTATCCTCGACGGAGGGGTCGACCGGGGCTTCGTTCGACGCGGCGTCGGTCTCTTTGAAGAGCACGTCGTCGGGCGTGGGCTCCGCCGACTGCTCGGCGATGAGCTCCTGGCCGATCGCCGCCGCGGCCTCCTTGTAGGCGGGAATCCCTCTGAGCTCGACGTGATTCCTGACGGCGAGCTCGAGAACGCGGTCCGCGGTCGACATGCGCGTGGCCTTGTTCATGTAGAGCTTCTCGATGATCTGCGGGTGCGCGAGGAGTCGTTGCTCGTTGGTCGCCACGAGCTCCGCCACCGCCTCGCTCGCGAGCGCTGCCACCTCTGCGACCGCGTGCGGAAGGATTCGAGGGTGCGCGAGCAGCTTCTCCATCACCACGACGTTGGCCGCGTACTGCGGCGCGATGAGCGCCAGCACCCCCGCCGGCAGGTCGCTCGCCAGCGCGCCGTTGAGAACGGGGGCAGGAAGCTTGCCCAGGGTCGTTCTGGCGATGGCCGCGATCGTCGCATCGGCCGATTCCGACAGCAGCGCGACCACGGTGAGGGCGTCCCCCGGCTTGAGGCCGGGCGCGACTCCTCTGGCGGCCATCTGTCTCATCGGCGCGGGCGCGGCCGGATCGAGGATTTTGCGCGCGGCGGGCGCGAGGGCATCGATGTCGACCGGCGGTTCCACGGACTCAGAGACTAGCGGCTGTGGTGCTAGTCTTGTAAGCGGGAAGGGCCGAAGGAGAGCAGCCATGGGCGTCTTTGACTTCGTCCGCAACGGTGTGCGCGAACTGATGATCGCGCGCCCCGACGGGCTCAAGAACCTCATCGTCTACAAGCACCCCGATCAGAACATCCCCATGCACGCGCAGCTCACCGTGGACAGCGACGAGTGCGCGGTCTTCTTCAAGGACGGAAGGGTCGTGGGCGTCATTCCGCCCGGGCGCGTGACGCTCCAGACGCAGAACGTCCCGTTTCTCAATGCGCTTGTCACGAGCCTCACCGGTGGGCAGGTCCTCCTCAGCGAGATCTTCTTCGTCAAGACGTCGCCCCTGCGCAACGTTCCTTTCGGCGGTCCCGTCGGCGAGATGATCGACCCACTGACCGGCGAACAGGTGAGGCCTCGCATTTTCGGCGAGATGAGCGTCGTCGTGGTCGACCCGGTCCGGTTCATCGTCGCCTATTCCGGGCAAGCCGCCAGCGGCGGGAACGACGAGGTGCTCAACTGGCTGAGGGGGTGCTTTCTCAGCGGCGTCAAGACGACTCTCGGCGAGCTTTGCGAGAACGAGGGGAAAAGCTTGCTCCAGGCCGTCTCGCTCACGAGCACACTGGCAGCCGCCTTCGTCGCCCGGGCGCCGGATCTCAACGACGCGGGGGTGAAGATCCTGCAAGTCGGCACGTTCAACATCAACTTCGACGACGAAGACCGCCGGCGGCTCGTCACCGCGAACGCCGAGATCGCGAAGGCGCAACGCCAAGCGCGCGTCAAGCAGATCGGAGTCGCCGGCGCGGCCGCCGACGCGCAAGCGCGCCAGTTCTCGCTCGATCAGCAGCTCAGCCAGGATACGCGCTACGTCAAAGAGCTCGCTGGGAGCTATCAAGGTTTCGCGGCCGGGCAGGCGGTCATCGGGGCAGGGAAGGGCATGGCCGAGCACGGCGGCGGCGGGGTGGCGGGCCTGGGTGCGCAGATGGCCGTCGGGATGGCCATGGGCAACGCGGTGGCGAGCCCAATGGCGCCATCCGCGCCCACTTTTTCGCCGGGCGGCACGCAAGTGACGTGCGGCAAGTGCGGCGCCAAGCAGCCGGGAGGGAAGTTCTGCGCGGAGTGCGGAACGGCGCTGGTCGTGCAAACGAGGTTCTGCGGCGGCTGCGGCGTAGGGCTCTTGCCCAACGCGAAATTCTGCGCGAGCTGCGGCAAGGCAGCGTAGATCGGCGGCCGATGACCTCTTCGGCGGTCTAGCCGCTTGACACCCCCGGTCGGGGCCTTCCATGCTCAGCGTGGGAGCCCGTGGCCAAGCAGAAGCTGCTACTCGTCGACGCCGACCCTCGTAGCGTCCGCGTGCTCGAAGTCAGCCTGAAGAAGGCGGGGTACAGCGTCACCACCGCGAACGACGGCCTCGACGCGCTCGCGAAGATCGAATCGCTCACCCCGGACCTCGTGCTCAGCGACACGCGTCTGCCCAAGCTCGACGGGTACACGTTGGTCCGCAAGCTCAAAGAGCGCCCGGAGTGGGCGGGGATTCCGGTGGTCTTTCTCACCAGCCAGAAGTCCATCGAAGACAAGATTCGGGGGCTCGAGCTCGGCGTCGAAGACTACTTGACCAAGCCGATCTTCGTTCGCGAGCTCATCGCCCGCGTGAACCTGCTCCTCGCGCGGCGCACGCAAGAAAACATCGCCGCCAACAAGTCGCCGATGTCCGGGCGAACTCGCTTCACGGGCTCGACGCAAGACATGGCCGTCGTCGACCTCCTGCAGACGTTCGAGGTGTCTCGCAAGAGCGGCGTCGTGCACCTTCGCGGTGGGCTCCAGGAAGCGCACATCTACTTCCGCGACGGCAAAGTGGTCGACGCGGAGCTCGGGCGTCTGCGGGGAGAAGAGGCGATCTATCGCTCGCTGATCTGGAACGAGGCCACGTTCGAGGTGGAGTTCAAGGGGATTGCCAACGAAGAGATCATCGATGGCTCGACGCAGGCCCTGCTCATGGAGGGAATGCGTCGCGTCGACGAGTGGGGGCGCCTCTGCGAGCAGCTGCCGCCCCTCTCCACGCTGTTCGAGATCGATCACAAGCAGCTTCTCGAGCGGTTGAACGAGATCCCCGATGAGCTGAACGGCATCCTTCGCCTCTTCGACGGCAAGCGCACGCTCGCCGACGTGGTCGACGACTCGCCGTTCGAAGACCTCTCGACCCTGTCGACCATCACCAAGCTTTACTTCGAAGGCTTGCTCGTCCCGCGGAGCGGAGAGGATCCCGCCGAGCCGGAGTCGGTGCCGTCGCTGCCCGACGAGGGCGCGGCGGCGCTGCCGGTCGAACACGACAGCAGCCGTCATCCGGGCGGATCGAGCAGCGAGATGGCGGTCGTGCCGGCTTCGGACCCGATCACGATCCGGCCGCCCTCGCCGGTCGCGGTCGCGTCCCCCGAGGTGGCGGCCGGCGGGGAAACGGCGCAGCGACCGGCTGCGGCGGCTACCGAGAGCGCGGAAGCGTCGCCCACGGGGACGCTGCTCGGGTTGCCCTCCGCGACGCCCATCCCGGCGAGCGTCGAGCGCAACGCGCCTACCGCTCCCGTGCCGGTCCGAGGGACTGTCGCAACGGGGTCCGCGGCCAACGGAGTGCACGAAAACGGGCCAGCCATCCACAAGGGGGTGGCCGCGGCTGAGGCGAATGCCGCGCCGGGAGTGGCCGAAGAACGATCGGCGCCCGCGCCCAAAAAAGCAGCCGAACGGGAGCCCGCGCACGCGCGGCCGCCGGCGGTCCGGGCTGCACCCGTGAGCGCGTCGGTAGCGCGTCCGGTCGAGCTCGAGGGCGACGAGGGCCGAGTCGCGGGACTCCCGCGAGCTGGCAGGAGCACGAAGGTAGCCCTCGCCGCGGCCGTTGCGATTGGAGCCGTCGTCCTGATCGTGGGCGGCGTGCGTGGGCCGCGGCCGCACCAGCCCTCCGACGTGCCCGAATCGCAGGCGAGCGCGGCGGTCGCCGCCACCACGAACCCCGCGGTCGTCGAAGTGCCGGCGCCATCGGCGTTCGCTTCGGCGAGCGAAGTCGTTGCGGTTGTCCCCTCCGTTGCCGCCGTGCCGGGCGCCGCCGCCCCCTCGCCGGTGGCATCCCCCATCCAAAGCGCTGCGACTGCGCGGCCCGTGCCGTCCGCTCCGACTGCGCGGGCTGCCGTCCCGTCGCTTCCCCCGCTCCCCTCGTCCGCTGTCTCCGCGGCGAGCGCGGCTCCGGCCACCGCCTCCGCCACGGCGTCCGCGGCGCCAACGAGCGCCGGGCCGACGCTGCGGCCTCGCGGCGAGTCCCCCATCGATCTTCCGGCGCAGCCGACCGGTGGGGGGTCGCTCGTATCCCAGGCGAGCCGCGCGCTGGCCAGCGGAGCGACCGCGCGCGCAGTGGAGCTCGCACGCCAAGCTACCGCGGCCGCACCTACGGACGCCAATGCGTGGCTCACGCTCGGCGCAGCGTACAGCGCCTCGGGCAACGTCAGCGCCGCGAGGGACGCGTATCGCAGTTGCGTCGCGCACGCACGAACGCCGAACGTGAGCGAGTGCCGCATGTTGGCGCAGTGAGGCGTGTCCTCCTTTCGTGCCCGTGCCCATAATCTGACCGCCGGCGACCGGCACGCTCAGGTATTTCTCGGGTCGAGCCGCTCGCAGAGCAAGTCGACCACGAGGTTGCTCGCGACCACCGCGATCGACGTCACGACGACGCACGCGAGCAGAACCGGCCCATCTCGGTCGAGAGTCGCCTTGACTCCCAGATCGCCGATCCCCGGCCAGCGGAACACGGTCTCCGTGACGACGGCGCCCCCCATGAGAGCGCCGAAGTCGAGGCCGACGGCGGTCACCACGGGAACGAGCGCGTTGCGCAGCGCATGGCGCGTGACGACGCGCCACGGCGAAAGACCTTTGGCCCGCGCTGTGCGCACCCAGTCTTGCTTCAGGAGGACAATCATCTCGTCGCGGACCAGGCGCGTGTAATACGCCGCGCCGTACACCCCCAACGTCATCGCCGGCAGCACGAGACATCGCGCATGCTCGGCGAGCGTCCTGCCGAAGCCGTCGAGCGGCAGCCAGCGCAGTCTGTACGCGAGCAAGTACTGCAGCAGCAGCCCGATGAGAAACGTCGGAGCGCTGACCCCGAGAACGCTCACGCCGACCAGCGCTCGATCGAGGCGCGATCCGCGGTTCACGGCGGCCACCACCCCCGTCGCGAGCCCGAAGAGAACTTGCACGAGCACCGCCGCGACGGTCAGCGCAAAAGTGCGAGGCAGTCGCTCGGCGACGACGCTCGCCACCGGCTGGCGGAGCTGGAAGCTCTTGCCGAAGTCGACGTGTACGGCGGCATTGCCCAACGGCAGAACGACCAGACAACTGCCGTGCGCGGCGTCACCGTGGTCGACCCGGCGAGGCCCTACGTGCACGAGCCGGCGCCAGAATCGCGTGTACTGCACGAGCGGCGGGCGGTCGAGGCCGAGCTGCTCGCGGATGCGGGCGACGTCGCCGGGACGCGCCTGCGCGCCGGCCACCAAGCGCGCCGGGTCGCCCGGGAGCCAATCGTTGATCACGAACGCAATCGACACCACGGCCCACACGACGAGCGCACTCTGGGCCACGCGGCGGGCCAAGCGCTTCATGGTCCGGCGCCGCTCGCCGCGCGAACGCCCGTGTCCTCGGCTCGATCCAGCCAGACCCGACTCACGTCCATGGGCCAGACGGGGTGCGGCCGGAAGCCGCGCACGTACGGCTGGCGGACATCGTAGAAGTGATATGCGAACACGAATGCCCAGGGGGCCTCGTCGCAGAGCATCTCGTTCGCTTCGCGATAGAGCGCCTTTCGCGTCGCCGGGTCAGTCTCGCGGCGCGCCCGGCCGACGAGGTCGTCGAGCCGCGGGTTCGAATAGAACGCGGTATTGTAACTGGATTCGGGGCTGATCGATTCCGTCGTGAAGAGCGGATCGAAGAGCGAGCTCGGGTCGGGATAGTCCATCTCCCAGTTCGCCTGGGACATCGCCGCGCCCCCGGGCCGCTGCTGCACGGCGAGGAACGCGGGCCAGCTGAGGAGCTCGAGCTCGATTCGAAGGCCGATCTTGGCGAGATCTTGCTGCAATAGTTGTGCGGTATAAACGAGGAGCCCTTGATCGTAGAGAGGATAGACGACGGGCCTCGGCCACCCGCCCTTGCCGGTCGCCGGATCGTACGGATACCCCGCCCTGCGCATGTGATCGAGCGCGGCCGCGTAGTCGTAGCGCTGGCCCTGCACGTCCGGATCGTACCCGGGGACGCCGGGCGGAAGCAGCTGTGTCAGCACCGTCATGTATCCCGGTTTGATGGCCTTGTAGTGATCGCGGTCGATCGCGGCGGCGACCGCGCGCCGGATCTCGACGTTGTCGAACGGGGGCATGCGCGTATTCATCGACTCGCCCAGAACGCTCCGATCGGCCTCGGCGCTGCCCAGCGCGCTCCACCGCGGGTCGGCCGCGAAGCGCGTCTGGTCCGCCTGCGACATGTCGCGCAGAATGTCGAGCTTGCCGTCTTCGAACCGGAAGCGCTGCGCGGCGACCTGCATGTGGCACGTCCACTCGACCGCATCGAGGTAGGGGAGGCCCCCGCGGAAATATTGCTCGTGGCGCACGAGACGCAGGCTCGACGCGCGTTGCCAACCGCCAGGAAGCAGCTTGAAGGGCCCCGCCCCGCAGGGCAGCCACGTGTCGCGGTACCGGTCGCCTGCGGTCTTGCACACGGGTCGGAGCGTGTGCATCGCGAGCATGGACAGGAACGTGGCGTCGGGCTCACGGAGGCGGAAGGAGACGAGATAGCGCCCCTCGACGGCGACGCCGCGCAGATGGTCCGCCTTCTGCGCGACGTAGGCATCGTATCCGTCGATGTTCTTGAAGTAGCTCGCGCTCGGGTTCGGCGTCGTCGGGTGGAGGGCGCGCTCGGCGGAGCGCTTGACGTCGTCCGCCGTCAGCTCCTCTCCGTCGTGCATGACGACGCCGGCGCGAAGGACGAAGCGATACGTGCGCCCGTCGTCGGCGACGTCCCAGTGGTCCGCGAGCTCGGGAACGAGCCGACCTTGTTCGTCGAAATCGACCAGGCCCGCGAACAGGAGGTGCTCGGCCTGCGCGGCGTAGCCGTCGGTCGGCGCCGCCGGATCGAGCGTGCGAATGTCCTGGAGCCAGGCAAGATGCAGCGTGCCGCCGCGCCGCGGATGGGCATCGGGTCCATGGGCGGCGGGCATCGGCGCGGAGAGCTCTTCGCGGCATCCCGGCAACGCGCTGGCGAAGAGCGCCGCCGCGGACGCGAGCGATTCAAGCCTCGTGCGGATCGAGCGCATCGCGCAGTCCCTCGCCCAGCATGTTGAACCCCCACACGGCGAGCACGATCGCCGTTCCCGGTGCCGCGACGAGCCAGGGAGCGCCCGAGTACGCGTCCTGACCTTCGAACAGCATCCTTCCCCAGGTGGGCGTCGGCGGAGAGATGCCGACGCCAAGGTACGAGAGAACACTGTCGGCGACCATCATCTGTCCGACCAAGATCGTGGCGCTGACCAGAAGTGGCCCGGAGACGTTCGGCAGGACGTGCAAGAGCAAGATCCGGGCGGTCGACTGCCCGAGAGCGCGTGCGGCGACGACGTACTCGAGAGACCGCACTTGCATCGTCTTGGCGCGCAATACGCGCGCGATCCCGAGCCAGCTCGTGGCGCCCAACGTGGCGAAGATCGTGACCGCCGAAGAGCGATCGAGCGCAGCTCCGATGGCCATGACGAGCAGCAGGAACGGGAATGCCAAGAGGACGTCGACGAGGCGCATCAGCCATCCGTCGACGTCCACGCGTGGCCCCGCGAAAGAATGCACGGCCGATGCCGCGATGCCGCCGCCGAGCGCGAGCGCGGCCAAGCGGGGCCGTCCGAACGCGAAGGCGGCTCCGGCCGCACAGAGGCCCAAGACCACCGGCCACGGTACGCGGGACCTAGCGCCTTCGTGCCAGCCGGCGACGATCCCGACGACCGCGCCGATGGTGGCGGCGATCGCGGTCGCCGCGAACGCAATGAGGAGCGAGAGTCGCCCGGCGTACGCCAGTCGCGCGAGGACGTCACGGAAAAGCCGGTCGGTTCCCAGCCAGAAGACCGCGTTCGGTCCGACCGGGCCGCCGTCTGCGGAGACACCGCGGGCAAAGTCGCTCGCGAGGGGATCGTGGGCCACGGCCGCCGGCCCGATCCACGCGAACGCGATGAGCGCGGCGACCACCGCGGCGCCGAGCACCGCCGAGCGGTTCTTCGCGAAACGCGCGCGCGCACGCGCTCCCAACACGGGTCAGCCCCCTTTGCCGGGATCCAGAAACGCAGTCACTGCGTTCGCGAAATCTTCGGAGCACTCTTCGGGCGGCGACGGGCCGCAGTCGAACACCTCGAATCGGGCCCCCCCGAGCTCGCGTGCAAGCCGGCGGCCGTGCTCGACGGGCGAGGCGCGGTTTGCGCGCCCCCAGGTGATGAGCGTCGGCGCGGTGATGCGCGGCACGCTCGCCGTCAGCGAACGCGTGTCGAGCATCGCGCACATCGTCGCGTAGGCCGCTTCGCGCGCGGCCGGAGCGTCGAAGAGCTCGAAGAGACGGTCGACGCGATGCGAGGCGGTGCCGTTCGCGGTGGGGCGTGCGTCGCCGAGAAATCGATTGCGAAAGAGGGTCCTCCCGTACAATTGCTTGAAGACCAGCGGTCCGAGGACCGGCAGGCTCGCGATTCGAGACAGCGTGTCGGGTCGCTGCGGGTAGACGAGCGGATTGACGAGGACCAGCTTGTGCACGATATGCGCGTACGTCGCGGCGAGGGTCAGTGCGACGGCCCCACCCATCGCATGTCCGCAGAGTGACACGCGCCCGAGGCCGAGCGCCGCGACGAGATCGACGAGAGATTCGGAGAAGCCGTCGAAATCGTATTTGTACCGGCTCGGCGGCGGCTTCTCGCTTTCGCCGAACCCAGGCAGATCAGGCACGATCACGTGGAAGCTCTCGGCAAGCCGTGGCAGCACGTCGTCCCACGCCACCCGGCTCGCAAGATAGTCGTGCACGAGGACCAGTGGCGGCCCGCTCCCGGCCTCGACGAATCGGATGCGCGCTCCGCGGGCGGCGACGTCGCGGGTCACGGGTCTGGGGGGGTCGCGCCGATCCGGCGTCATTCGCGAGCTGGATAGCATGGGGGCCGAAGGCGGGATGCGGCCGCGCGGCGATTATGGCTTGGCGGCTCGCTTGGGCCGGGGCAGAGGGCGTTTCGCAACCGCGTCGGGCGCCCCGAGGTCGAGCTCGGGATAGTGGCGGAAGATCCCCTGCTGGTTGAACGGCAGCCGCCGATCCGACGCGAGATAGGCGGAGAGGCGCGGGCGCGATGCGACCCGGTCGGAGAGGGTCAGAAGGCGCGGGATTCGTTTGTGCATCCGTACCATCGCCCGGGGGAACGCGTAGGACAGGCCTTGTACGACCTGGAACGCCGAGAGATCCGCGTACGACACCCTCGCCCCGAGCAAGTAGTTGCCGCCCGATCGCTCGAGCAGCCGCTCGAGCCATCCCAGAAACTTCGGGATCCGGTCGCGAACGAAGAGCGCCGCTCGCTGTCTGGCGGTGTCTTTTTGGTCCTCGTAATAGAGGCCGCTCGATATCGGATGGTGCGTGTCGTGCGCCTCAACCACCAGATCGGCGATCGTGAGCTGGACCTGCATCGCCGCTGCGCGAGCGTCCGCCCGGTCGGCGACGAGGCGCAAGCGCGGCGCGACGTAGCCGAGGATGTTGGCGGTCTGCGCGACGACGACGTCGCCGTCCTTGAGAAAAGGCGGCGCGAACGGAATGAGTCCGTGAGAGTCGGCGCCCGCGAGGATCTTGTTCATCGCGCGCATTCCGCCGGCTTCGCGCGCGACGTCGAGATACGGCGCGCCCGCGTCTTCGAGCGCCAGGCGAACGAACTCGCCGCGGCCCGGAATCGTCGGCCAGTAGTAGAGCTCGTAGCGGGAGGGCTTCACGTGCTCGAGGATGACATCAACGGCGATGGAAAGGCAGAGGCGACGTCGCTAGCTCTGACGAAGCGGTCGCAGATTGCGTCGTCGCCCGAAAGGACCGCTCGCCGGTCTTGAGCGGCCGTCCAGGGAGTCGCGCGGGGCGTCGGGAAGCTTCCGCGTAGGCAATCTTGCCGATGCGCCGGCCGCCACGGGTTCGTATGGTCACTACCTATGGAGGTACGAACATGCGAATGATGATGACGATCTCGATTCCGATCGAGATGGCAAACAAGGCAGTCAAGGACGGCAGCGCAAAGCGGATCCTGCAAACGTCGCTCGAGACGCTGCGCCCGGAGGCGGCATACTTCTATCCTGGCGAGGCCGGCCGCACGATTCTGCTGTTCATCGACGTAAAGGAGACGAGCGACATGCCAGCGATCGGCGAGCCATTCTTCCAGGGGTTCAACGCCAAAGTCACGTTCACGCCGGTGATGAACGGGCACGACTTCCAGGCGGGCATGGCCAAGGCGGGTCACTGAGGCGGCCGTCGAAGGAGGCAATCATGAGCACGAACATCGAAACGGTACAGCAGCTCTACGCCGCTTACGGGCGCGGTGACATGAAGTCCGTCCTGGACCTGATCGACGATGAGGTGAATTGGGGCATCGAGAGCGTGGCGGATGCCGAGGTGCCTCCGTACGGCATTCGCCAGGGCAAGGCCGGCGTCGCGAAGTTCTTTGCGGCATGGGCCGAAACGGCCACCTTCCACATGTTCGACCCCCACGACTTCATCGCCGCAGGCGACCACGTGTTCAATCACCTGCAATACCACTTGACCGTGAAGGCCACGGGAAAGGCGGTGAAGAACTTCAGCATCCAGCACTGGACATTCAGGAACGGAAAGATCGTCCGCTGGCGCGGCTACGAAGATACCGTAGCCACGCGCGAAGGCTTCCGGAAGTAGCGGCTTCCCCCCTGAGATTCTCGAGGTCCCCCGGGTCTGAGGCTAGTGCACCGCCGTCGAGATGGTATCAAGCGCGCGGAGCGGCGGTGCGCTAGCGAAATCGCGGGAGCGATTTCGGGGTTTGGGCGAAGCCCAAGGGAAAAACTAGGCACCGCCCGCTCGCGCAGCGAACGCAATCACCGCAGGCGATTGGTCGCATCTCGACGGCGGTGCACTAGACTCCGGGGGGAATGCGGCCGCTCGTTTCGGAGGTGCTCGGTGCGCTCGCGCTCGCCGCGGACGTGAGCGCGGCACTCCCGCCGGACACGAGCCTGCGGACCGGCGTGATCGCCGTGGGCCTCGCCCGTGCCCACGGCCTGGACGGACCGCAGACGAGCGACGTCTTCGTCGCGGCGCTGCTCCGCCACATCGGGTGCACGTCCAGCGCGTACGAGGAGACGGGACTGATGGGCGACGACATGGAGCTCAAAGACTCGATGGGTTTGGTCGACGCCGGATCCCCGGTCCAGATGATCAATGCCGCGCGGCGCGGCTTCGCCAAGGGCAAAGGCGCGATCGCGCGCGGCAAAGCGGTGGCCGGCTTTTTGGCACGCGCGCCCAAAGAAGTGCCACGCATCTTCGGCGGCCGCTGTGAAGTGGCGATCCGCCTCGCGGATCGTCTCGCGCTCTCGTCGGGGGTCGCGCGCGCGCTCGACGAGACCTACGAGCGGTTCGACGGCAAAGGGGCGCCGCACAAGATGCGGGGCGAAGCGCTGTCCGTCGTCTCGCGGGTGATCTCGTGCGCCGAGGTGGCGTCGCTCTTCTTCCGGCTACCCGGCGGCGACGAGCTCGCGGTCGAGATGGTCGCGCGCCGCTCCGGCGGCCAGCTTGATCCGCAGGTGGTCCAGACGTTTCGCAAGAGCGCGATCGCGCTGCTTGCGCCGGCCCGGGGGGAGGACGTGTGGCGCAAGCTCCTCGACGCCGAGCCGCATCCCCGGCGCGAGCTCGACGAAGCCCTGGACCGTGAGCTCTCGAGCGTACTGGCGGACGTCGGCGACTTGAAGTCGCCCTTCACGCTCGGCCACTCGCGCGGCGTCGCGCGCATCACCGAGGCGGCGGTTTCCGAGCTAGGTCTCGACGACGGTGAACGTGCTCGCGCACGGAAGGCCGCGCTGCTGCACGACGTCGGGCGCATCAGCGTGTCGAACGCGATCTGGGACAAGGCCGGGCCACTCGACGCCGGCGAGTGGGAGAAGATTCGGCTCCACCCGTACTTCACGGAGCGGATCGTTCGCGCGGCGTCGCCATGGCAATCGCTCGCGAGCCTTGCGAGCTCGGATCACCAGCGACTCGGCACCCGGGGATACCCTCGCGGCGCATCGCCGGCGGGGAGGCCCGACGGCGCGATAGCAAGCGTACTGGCGGCGGCGGACGTCTATCAGGCGCTCACCGAGCCTCGCCCGCACCGGCCGGCGCGAGACGCGTCCCACGCAGCGGAGGAGCTGGAGCGCGAAGTCGCGAAAGGTCATCTGGATCGCCGGGCAGCCAGTGCTGTATTGAAGGTCGCCGGGCATGTACGCGTCGCCGCCGCCAGGGGCATCGCCGGGCTGACGGATCGCGAGATTGACGTGATGCGCCTCTTGGCGCGAGGACGTGTGGACAAAGAGATCGCCCTCGAGCTCGGCATCTCGCCGCGCACGGTGCACCATCACAACCAACACATCTACGACAAGATCGGCGTTCGCACGCGTGGTGCCGTCGCCCTCTTTGTCGTCGAGAACGGCCTTCTCTAACCTATAAGGGCCCGCGCGAGCGCGAATCCCCGACCCTGCCGATGGCTTCCCCGTTGAAAGTGGTTCCGGGCCAGACCCTGGAAGGCCGGTTCTTGATCCTCGAAGAGATCGGGCGAGGGGGGATGGCCGTCGTGTTCAAAGCTCGGGACCTCGAGAACGCGAACGCGCTCGTCGCCGTGAAGGTTCCATTGCCGCAGTACGCGAGTGGCCTCGGCAGCTGGTCCATTGGCCAGCGCGAAGCGGAGATTGGCGCCAAGCTGAACCACCCGAGCATCGTGCGATTCATAGCGCTTGCACCGAACAAGCATCGCAGCCTTCTGGTCCTCGAGTACCTCGCGGGAACTACGCTCGCCGCGCGGATCGGACACGGGCGGCGGCTCGCGGAGGCGGAGGCCATGCGCATCATGAGTCGCGTGTGCGATGCCGTGGCGTATTTGCACGGTCAGCAGTTCGTTCATTACGACTTGAAGCCGGGGAACGTCATGCTGTGCGACGACGGGACGATCCGCCTGATCGATCTCGGAATGGCCCACCCGGTGCTGAAGAGTCGACTGGCGCTCTCCGGGCAAGCGCCTCCTATGGCCAGCGCGGACTACGTTGCCCCCGAGCAGCTTCGCCGCCAGCGCGGCCGACCGAGCGTCGACATCTACGCGCTCGGGGCCATGCTGTACGAGATGCTCACGGGGTATCCCCCGTTCGAGGGGGACGATCCGTTCGTAGTGGCCAGTGCTCGCCAGATCGGCGACCCGAAGGCGCCGCGCGCTCTCAACCCGGCCATCTCGTTGCAGGCCGAAGAGATCGTGCTGCGCGCCCTCCGACGCGACCCGACCGAGCGCTACGCGAGCGTCGCCGCGCTCAAGGCGGACGTCGACGGGCCGGCCCAAGTGCATGTCTCTGGTCTTGCCGACCGTCTGGTCGCCGTGACGCGCTGGCGTACCGGCGCGCGATGGGTGCGGTACCTCTTGTTCGTCGCGGTCGGGCCGCTTGCGTTTTTGCTCGTCCTATTTCGGCTGCTGTGGTGGTTTCTCGATCGAAAGCCCTGATGGCCTGCCCGCCGATTGCGCAAAGGCTGCCCGCGATTTTCCGGCGCTTGGACCGGCGAACAGGAAACCCTTCAGTCGACTCCCGCGAAGCCAAGACCGGTGCTAGAGTCCGCGCCCCATGACCACCCCGCAGAACCCCCGGCGGCGCCGCAGGCAGAAGGCGCGCCGAACGAAGCAGCTCTCCGCTTGGCGCGAAAAGAACCCCGCCGCGACCACCGAATCGCCGGCCGAGGCCACCGCAAAGAAGGCCTGATCCGGCGCGGCGATGGACGCGAAGAGCCTCCAGGAGACGTACGCCCCCGACAGCCTGTGTTTTGGGTGCGGCCCCAAGAACGACAAGGGCCTGCGCATCCGGAGCTTTGCCGAGAGCGACGATGCGTGCATCTGCGTCTGGAGGCCCGAGGCATACCATCTGGCGTTTCCCGGAGTACTCAACGGTGGGATCTGCGGCGCCCTGCTCGACTGCCATTCCAACTGGGCAGCGGCGTGGCACCTCATGCGAAATGCGGGCGGCTCGTCGATCGTGTGCACGGTCACCGCGGAGTTTGCGGTGAAGCTCCGGCGGCCCACCCCGCTCGATGCCGACCTCACGATCCGTGCGGGAGTGGTCGAGGCCCGCGGTGACCGCGCGACCGTAGAGGCACGGATCGAGGCGAGCGGGAAGGTGACCGCCACGTGCCGTGGCCTCTTCGTCGCAGTCAAGGAAGGCCATCCCGGCTTCTACCGCTGGTGACCGCTAGCCCGACCGCGCCACGGCCAGCCTACCCGCCACAATTCGCACGACTCACAAGAAGAAGCGGACGCGATCCCCGCAGTCGCCATCGCCCCGCCGAGGCGACGTCGACTTCCGAGACTAGGGCGCGAGGTCTAGGGTAACAACCTATCGTCCGTGATCCCCTTGGTGGGCCAAGGCCGGGGCGCGTGCAGCGAGTCCTTGATGTCACTCGCGCTACGCCCCTCCCGGGTCTGCCGTCGTCTTCGAGCGGCCCACACGGTGCACATCACGCCGCCGATCATCGCGAGCAGCGGAACCCAGACGAAAGCCGCCAGACCCATTGACGCGACCGTCGTGGCCGATAGCACGAGCGCCGCGAACAGCCCTACGGCCCAGGCGGTCCCTCGCGAGACGGTATCCGACCGGGCGGGTGGAGACGATTCGCGTCGCGGCTCGGGTGTGACCATGTCTCGTGGTAGGCAATCGTCGCGCCCGCCTCGTCGTACGAGCCAACCCCCCGCGCCCATCCCGCTTTCGTCGAATCCCGCGTTCGTAGAAGGCATCCTTGTCTTGACGGGTGGGTCGCAAGTGAGCCGCGCTGGGCGCCAAATGGCCCCGGACCGGGGCGCCTTTGCCACACTGTGTTCCTGCATGGGAGGATCGCGCGCGCGAGCGTCAACGTTCCCTTGATAGTGCTGCCCTTGGAGGGGCCACGCGCGCGCGAAGGGCGTCCACGACGGATGGCGCACCCGCGAGGAACCAACCAGCGATGATCGCGTCCACGATGCAACACCCAAAGGAGGACGTCTCCAGGAATGGCCAGAGGGGGTTGCCGAAGAAGTGATGAACGAGGTCCCAGGCTGAATGCATGAGCCATGCAACGCCCACGAATCGGTACGACCGAAGACCCAGGTACGCAACCACGCTCCCGATGGCAGCGAAGGGAAGCTCCCAGAGCCCGAGCCCGCCGCTGATGTACGCGCCCATGGCGCCGGCGACGAAGACGGCATTGAAGGTTCGCCGGCGCGGCTCACTCAGGAGCGACATGAGGAAGATGAAGACGAGTGCGCCGATGACGGGCCCGAAGTAGTCGGCGGGGTGGACTGGGAGCGTACGGTGCATGGCGCGATCGTACGATCGCCGGCATACTTGCGTGCGTGGCAGAAAAGACATCATTCGTAGGATTCACGCCAAAAGGACGCACCTCCCCTTCGAAGACGCCTCGGCGTCGCCACCTCGTCGCCGTTGTCGCGTTCGACGGCGTCGTGCTTGGCGATCTCTCGACGCCGTGCGAGGTGCTCGGACTTGTCCGGACCACCGAGGGACGACCCGCGTACGAGCTGCGCGTTTGCAGCGAGAGCTCGAACGTCGGTTCCGAACACGTGACGATCCATGCGCCGTGGCGACTGTCATCGCTGGCGAGAGCGGACACGGTCATCGTCCCGGGAATCGACGACCTCGACCGGCCCATCTCCAACGCGGTGAAGGCCGCGATCCGCAGGGCGGTCCAACGAGGAGCCCGAGTCGCGTCGATCTGCACGGGTGCCTTCGTGCTGGCCTCCACGGGGGTCCTCGACGGATTGCAGGCTACGACGCACTGGCTAGCGGCGTCCGAGCTCGCACGCAGGCACCCGCGTGTCAGTGTCGATCCCGCCGTGCTGTACATCGACAACGGAAGGATCCTGACATCGGCGGGCGCGGCAGCGGGTTTCGACCTGTGCCTCTACCTGGTGCGGCGAGACCTGGGCGCTGAGGTGGCCGCGAGGACGGCGCGAGCCGTGGTGATGCCCCTCGAGCGCGCGGGTGGGCAAGCACAGTTCATCGCGTACGAGCCGCCGGGCGAGACGGGCACGCCGATCGGCAAGCTGCTCGACTGGATCGAAAGGCACATCGCCGCCGACCTCTCCCTGCCCGCCCTGGCGCGGCGTGCTGCCATGAGCACCCGCACGCTCTCGAGACGCTTTCACGAGCACGTCGGCGAGACGCCGGCGGCGTGGATCGTGCGCACGCGCATCGCGCGCTCACAGCGACTGCTCGAGAGCACCGATCGATCTGTAGAAGACTTGGCGCTAGAAGTTGGCTTCCGATCATCGACGGTACTGCGCGACCATTTCACTCGCATCCTCGGGACCTCACCGCGTGCCTACCGTGCGTCGTTCCGGGGACCGTGAGGCAGGGCAACGAGCCCGTCGAGCCCGAAGCGTTGCGGGGTGGCGGCGCTCTGGATGGGGAACGACGAAGCCCTCCTTCGCCAACCCCGCGACGATGGCCTCCCTTTGTTGGCACCCGTGGCCAGCGCGACCTCAACTACGGTCGCGTGGCATTCAGCGGTCGCGCTTCTTGTTTCCCCCTGGTCGCGCTGCGGACTGCGCCGCTCTCTGCTCTTGGCAAACTCCATGGACCACGCCGCGTAACCAGCGGTGCACACGGTCGGCATCGAAACGCGGGTGCCACATTTGGGACACGACGATCGGCGGCGTCGAAACGGGAAGCGCGAAGCTCTGGACTCCCGCACGCACGCGCCCAACGCGCTCGTCTCTCCACGCCGTATCGAGGAACGAAGCGGTCAATAGCGCGACGAGGTCAGACGCGCGTGCGATGGACAGCGCAGCGCGAAAGCCGGGCACGACAGCGATGACGGTGCGCGCGAGGCCGAGCGCAGCCAGCGCTTTGTCGACGGGGCCGGTCGCGCGCCCCCCGCGTGACGCCACCACGTGGCCGCAGGCCGCGTATCGTTCGGGCGTCACCTCGCCTGCGCCGAGAAGGGGATGGCCTTCTCGTACGACGCCGATGAAGTGATCCCGGAACAACGTCTGTACACGGACCTCCGGCCCCGTCACGCCGAGGACGCCTATCTCGAGGTCGACGAGCCCCTCTCGCAGGGCGCGCACGTCCTTGTCGGTCTTCGCGGCGAAGCGCAGACGCATGCCCGGTGCGGAGGCGGCCACCGCAGACACGAGCCGCGCTGCAAAGGCTTCGACGAAGCCATCGTTCGTGCGAATCGTGAAGGTCTTCTCGACGGTCCGAATGTCCAGTGCGTCGGGCGCAGGGCCTAGGACCGCGCGCACTTCCCGAGAGAGGTTCTGAACGCGCTCGCGCAGCTCCTTCGCGCGCGGAGTCGTAACCAAACCACGGCCGGCGCGAACCAAGATCGGATCGCCTGTCGACGCGCGAAGGCGAGTGAGCGTGCGACTCATCGCCGAGGAGCTGAGACCCAACCTGCGCGCCGCGCCCGCCACGCTGCCTTCGGCGAGCAGGACTTCGAGCGCGGTAAGCAGGTTCAGATCCGGTTCCACGATTCCTGCGAACGTCATCCTAACGCATCGCGCGCACGCCGGCGACTTCGCGACATGGCGTCCGGCGCACGAATCAAGTGCATTCGGTGCGCCTTCCCGAACGGCTCCACGACGGTATCTTTCTCGTCGTGGTCGACCGTGGGAGTACTGGCTGAAGAAGCAGGGGCTGGGCCTCGCATGAAGCGAACCGAAGATCGCTGAGAAACCACCTCGTCAAAGGAGATACTCATGCACAAGCCACTCGCTTCATCGGTTGGACATGTCTGGCGAAATGTTCTGCCAGCCGGAGCGCCTGGATGCTCACACGGCACTCCCTACTCTTTTTGGGTGAAGGAGGGCGATCCGACCAAGCTCGCCATCATCCTCGGCGGCGGTGGCGCGTGCTGGACAGGCGAAAACGCTGCGTTGCATGGGAAGCCGTTTTACCGGCCTTTTGCCGGTCTCGAACAAGATCCGACCGACTTTGGCGGAGTCTTCGATACTGCCAATCCGGAGAACCCGCTCGCTGACTATTCCATCGTCTATCTTCCCACCGCCAACGGAGATGTCTTTCTCGGCGACTCGGTCACGACGTATGACGTACCTGCCATGGGCGGCCGGCCGGCGGACAAAATTCATATTCTGCACAAGGGCTACCCGAATGCAGCAGCTGCCTTGGATTGGATGTTCGAGACGTACCGGGATCCCAAAACCGTCGCCGTGATGGGATGGAGCGCCGGGGCACTCGCATCGCCCCTTTACACCCATATCGTCGCGCAACGCTATCCCGCCGCCTTTATTACGCATTTTGCCGATGGCGGGGGCGCCTATCGCGTGGGCGAAAAGCTCGCACCGCTCTTCAAATCCTGGGGAACCGCGAACGTCTTGCGGAGCGTCGAAGGCTTCGAAGATCTGAGCGTGGACGGTCTATCCCTCGAGGACCTCTACATTCGCGCGGCCAAGATCCATCCTGATATTACTTTTCACCAATACAACGAAGGGCGCGATGACATTCAGGCCCTTTTCATTCGACTCATAGGTGTGGATGACCCCGATGTCCCGGCAAATTTGGACCGCGCGCACGCCTATATCCGTGCGAACATTTCGAATTTCCGCACCTATACCAGCTGGGGGCACGACGAAGGCATCATCGGCGGGTACTATGACGCTGTTCTTGCCAAAAATGCGTTGGACAATCGCGGACGTCCCCACGTGCTGGACAGGTTCTACACTCGCCAGACCAAAGGCGTGCGATTCCTCGATTGGTTTGCCGCAGCCATTCAGGGCAAGCCCGTAGACGACGTGGCTTGCGAGGACTGCGAAACACCGGAGTATCATTGGGAGCGCCCACAATTCTCTCAATGACATTCGCGAGGAGAATCGTGTGTGGCTACCTCGCTGGAATCATGTCCGTGGTTCACTCGCTGCGGCACGATGGCTCCAACGTGATCGCTCCGCCCTTGAGGAGCGTGCCGAGCGATTCGCGCACCTCGCTCAGGCGTACCTCGGGCGGTTTCGCGTCGACAAACTCGTGGTCCAGCTCGTTGAGGTACGAGAGCCCGCAGACGTACTTGGTTAGATCGTCCAGCTCCCGCGCGCCCGGGCCCTGGAAGTCCGCGGCGTCGGCTGCGCAGGAACCGAAAAAATCGACGCGACCCCGGTCACAAAAAACGCTGGTTGGCGAGTATGGGGGTGAGAGACGCGAGGACCGGGCGAACCGCCGGACTCTCTCCGCGCTTCTCCCGGTGAGCCGTACGCCGCCCATGCGGGGAGGCTGACGCGCCGCCGGAGTGTGACTCCGACCCCACCTGGGTCGACGAAAGGACCGGTGCGTCATGAATTCCAACCAGAAAATCGCCAATGTCTCTTCCGTTTCCACTGTCGCCGCCCCCGCGCGTCGCCTGCCCCCGCCGTCCCCCGCCAACGACAACGCCGCGCCCGGCCCCACCCCCGACACGACGCAGCGCGTCGCACGTCCGGAGGTGGTGCAGTCCATACGGGCCACGCTGCGTCGGTACCGCGTCGCGCCGCAAGACATGGCCGACGCGATCGCCGAAGTTCAGACCCGGTCGATCGAGACGGCTCGCGCGCGCCATATGCCGTGCAGCGTCCCGCAGTGGAAGGCGCTCGTCACGACGATCGCGGTCCACTGGGCGCTCGACCGACGGCGGGAGGCGAAGGTGCGAGGCAAGTACAACGCCGGACTCTGCGACGACCCCGACGCCTACCTGCGCCCCACCCTGCGTTGGGAGGAGCGCGACCCCGTTGACACGAAGAGGTACCTCGCGGTCCTCAAGGACCTGTTCGACTCCGGGCAAATGCCGGAGCACGGCGAGGAGATCCTCCAAGGGGAGGCGGATGGCGTGCCGCACGGGGAGATCGCCACGGAGATTGGCGTCGACACGTCCGTCGTCCGCGGTCGCCTGTTCCGAATGCGCGCGAAGTTTCGCGCGCGGCTCGCCGCTCTGGGGATGCTCACCCTGGTACTGCTGCTCCTCTTGGGTGCCCTCCTGTCGCCGGTCGCCAAGGTGGCGGCGCCCGCTCCACGAACGAAACCCGCGCAACCGGCTCCGGCGGCTTGCAGCGTCCACTCGTGGGATGGGGACGGTCGGGAAAATCGTACTCCCCCGTCAAACGAAATCGCGCCATGAGCGCTTAAGTAGATGGGAGCAGCAAGGTCCCGCAGAGGCCGCTCCGGCTCGACGAGGAGTCTCTCGAGCTCGAGCCGGAGCGGCTTCGAATGGACCGAGAACGGCTCGCCCGTCGACGAGCCGGGTGCGAAAGACGGCAACTGTCGCTCTGCGAAGAGTGACCGACACGCGGCGTTCGAGGAGCGACGCATCGCCGACTGGGAGACACTCTCTGTCTTCGATGAGTGAGGCGTTGCTTTCGAGGAGCGACGCATTGTCAACGAGCGGCGATGCTCCACGAACAAACACCGAGGAAGTTGCAACAAGAAGAGACGATCGTCCAACAGCAATGGATGCGTTACCGGCAATGCGTGACACGCTGCAAATAGTGAAACATGCGCTGCGAACGAACAATGACGCGTTTCACACAATGAGTGCACGCCTCACCAACGAATGAAACGTGCTGCGAAGAATACAAGACGCGCTGCCAGCTGGAAGTGACGCTTTGCAAAGAGAACGGCACGCGCGTTATTAAGGAAAGGAGGCATTCACAAGAAACATTGCATCGCTCCCGAAACGACAAGGGGACCTTCGCACTCGTCGAGCCGCTTTCTTGAGATGACGGTCGACACTCCACCGAGAACACGACGAGCTCCACGAACCGAACGACAACGGACCCATCCAACCACAACCGAGAACGGAGAATGACGATGACTGATACCACCCAATCTGTCCGCCGCCCGACGATCACGCTGGCTTTGCCGAGGAGCGTGCCCGCGCTCCTCTCGTACGCCCAGGGCATCGTAAGACGGATGACGGGAAACCAGACCGTCCCCAACCCCACTCCCACGCTCGCCGCCGTCACGGCGGCCATCGACGAGCTGCAGCTCGCCGAGACCGGCGCGCTGTCGCGCATCAAGGGCGCAGTTGCCGCGCGCAACGAAAAGCGCACGGCGCTCGTCGGCCTGCTTCAACAGCTGCGGGCCCATATCCAGTCGATCGCCGACGCGAACCCGACGAATGCAGCGTCGATCATCGGGAGCACGGGAGTCGCCGTCCGCAAGACGCCCACGCGTCGGGCGCGCGCCTTCACGGCGAAGCCGGGACCCGTCTCCGGCGTGGCGAAAGTCGTCGCCGAAGCGGTGGCCCGACGGGCCTCCTACGACTGGGAGTACAGCAGCGACGGCGGCAAGACCTGGATCTCGGCGCCGTCCACTCTTCAGGCAAAGACGACCGTGGCCGGCCTTCTGCCCGGATCGACCGTGCAGTTCAAGTATCGCGCGGTGACCAAGACGGGCCCCGGAGACTGGAGCCAGCCCGTGTCTCTGATGGTTCACTGAGCGGCCGGCGCGACCTGTATATGTCGGGAGGGTGCGACAAGTCGGTATGCCCGGGGGCCCGAGGCTGGGCCCCCGGCGTCGCTTGGGCTAGCCGAGCGAGTGCGCGTGATGGAGGCAGTGAAGACCATCGCGCTCAGACCAAGTTCAAATGGCGCACGAGTGCCCGAAACTGCTTGCGCGCACGACGGAGGCGGCACGTCGCAGCCTCCCGCGAAATGGCCAGTGCGCTCGCGATCTCGGGAATCGTGAGACCGTCCACCTCGAAGCGTACGAAGACGGCGCGCGACTCGCGATCGATGCTGTCGAGCAGCGCGTCGAAGAGCTCGCGCGCTCGCTTCTGGTGCGCGAAGTCCTCGGGCGACGGTTGGGGAGACGAATCGAGATCCGGATCGCCGCCCAGGACCTCACGCTGCGCGCGACGGCGTACGCCGTGCGCGATGCGAATGGCCGTCGCGTAGAGAAAGGCCCGCTCGCAGCCCGCCATGATCCGCGGTAGTCGCTCGAGAGCGACCAAGAACGCGGCCTGCGCCACGTCGTCCGCCCGGTGGGAAGGAAGGTCCATCCTCCGCAAGAACCGCCAGAGGCCGGCGTAGTGGGCCAGCATCGCGACACGCAACCGCGCGCTGTCCGCCGCGGGCATCTCGAGCGCCTGAATCGCGCCGCCGGGGATCGGGTGCGGGCTTGCGTAGCGGTCGGTGAAACTGGCTGCGGCATTCGTCATGACGCCGAAACCAGCCCAGGTGTCCAGTCGCTCTGCGTCGATTGATGCATGCTGCACCTCCAAGAACGTGAATCCGCGTCAAGGCGCGGGCGGGCCGGTGCACGCGGCCGCCGCGCACATCGTCCGCTCGATTGGGCTAAGTTGGGTTTGTGCTGCGTGAAACGTGAATATCGGTCGAAGACGTTCGGGTCAGAGTTTGTAAGCTCGCTTCGCAAGACGGTACGAGAGGTCCACCGCGAGCTCTGCGGCCTCGTCTTCGTCGAGGCGGTGCTCGGCGACCCACTGCGCGAGGATCGCGCAGTCGACGCGGCGGGCCACGTCGTGGCGGCCTGGGATCGAAGGAAAGGCGCGGGTGTCGTCGTTGAAGCCCACCGTGTTGTAGAAACCGGCCGTCTCCGTCACGTGCTCTCGATACCGGCGCATCCCCTCCGGGCTATCGAAGAACCACCAGGCGGGCCCCAGCTTGAGCGCGGGATAGTGTCCCGCCAGCGGCGCGAGCTCGCGCGAGTAGGAAGATTCGTCCAACGTGAAGACAATGAGAGAGAGGCGCGGGTCGTTTCCGAAGCGATCGAGCAAAGGCTTCAATGCGCGGACGTAGTCCGTTCGCGTCGGGATGTCGGCCCCCTTGTCGCGACCGAACCTCCGGAACACGACCGAGTTGTGGTTTCGCAACGCGCCTGGGTGGAGTTGCATCACGAGCCCGTCGTCGAGGCTCATGCGCGCCATCTCGGTCAGCATCTGCCCGCGAAATTGCTCGGCTTCGGCGGGCGACACGTCGCCGGCGACCGCCCGCCGAAAAAGCGCTTCACACTCGGACCGTTCCAGGTCCAGCGTCGACGCCGACGGGTGCCCGTGATCGGTGGACGTGGCGCCCAGCGATGCAAAGTAGCGCCGGCGGTTCGCGAGCGCCCGGAGGTAGCCGGCCCAGGTGCCGGTGTCCTCGCCGGTGATCTCACCGAGCTGGACGACGCCTGCGGCGAACCCTTCGTACTCCGGGTCCACGACGGGATCGGGCCGGAATGCCGTGATCACCCGCCCGTTCCAGCCCGATTGCCGCAACGCGCGGTGGTGCGACAGCGAATCCAGGGGGGACTCGGTCGTCGCGAGCACCTCGATACGGAATCGTTCGAACAGCGCGCGAGGAAGGAAGTCGGGGCGAGCCAGGCAGTCGGCCACTCGGTCGTAGATTCGGTCTGCGGAATCCGGCCCGAGTCGCTCGTCGGCGCCGAACACTTCGCTGAGGGCTTGGGTGAGCCACATTCGTGAAGGCGTGCCGCGGAACAGGTACCAATGCTCGGCGAACAGGCGCCAGATCGCGCGCGGGTCCCTCTCGACCGGAGCGCCGTCGAGCCTGGGAACGCCCATGGATTCCAGGGAAACGCCTTGGCTGTAGAGCATCCGGAAGAGGTAGTGGTCCGGGACGATCAGCAGCGCCGATGGATCCGGGAAGGGCTCGTTGCGCGCGAACCATGCGGGATCGGTGTGTCCGTGGGGGCTGACGATCGGGAGCGAGCGGACCTCGGCGTACAAGCGTCGCGCAATTCCGCGCACCGACGGGTCCGCGGGAAACAGACGATCGTCGGAGAGAGGTCGAGCGCTCGCCACGGGACTCACCGCGAGCCGTGCCCCCGCGCATGGCGCGTAGCGGAAGGCTCTTGCACGGCCGGCCGCGCAGAGTCGCGCGCTTTGAGCACCTCCCAACCCCGGCTGAACTCGTGTTCCACGCGCTCGATGTGTTGCCTCATCGCCGCCCGCGCCCCACGCCCGTCGCGTGCCTCGAGCGCCTTGAGAATCGCGCGATGGTCGCGCAAGGTCGCCGCGCGAAGCTCGGGAGTCTGAAAATGGTGTTCCATGCGCTTCCAGATCGCGCCGCGGCCCTGGTCCCAGAGATTGCGAACCACGAACACGAGTGCGCTGTTTTGCGCGGCCTTCGCGATCCCGAGATGAAAGTCGCGATCGGCGGCGTCTTCGTTGCGCTTCTGGCGCTGGCACCGTTGCATCTCGGCGAGGGCCGCCCGAACGGCCACGAGATCTTCTGCGGCGGCGTTCCGGGCCGCTTCAACGGCGATCTCTCCTTCGATGAGCCATCGAGCGCGCAAGAGCTCGAACGGTCCTTGGCCCTCGACGGTCGGGTCGCGCACAGCGACCGGTCGTGGCGCCGCGACGTAGATTCCGGCCCCGACTCGAACCTCGACTTTGCCCTCGATTTCGAGGGCGATCAGCGCTTCGCGCACCGATGGACGCGATACGCCGAGCTGTGCGGCCAGGCTGCGCTCCGCGGGCAGCCTTGCACCCTCCGCAAACTCGCCCGACCGGATCAGCGCCGAAAGTTGATCGGCAATTTGGCGATAGAGTCGAAGATTCTCAACTGCTTGAATGGGCATTCGGGCGCTCCTCGGCCGGACCGGTCACCATGACTCTGCCGCGCTCTCGAATCAATGTTGGACATGTCCTTCGCGTTCGATGTAAAGGTACCGACCATTGGTCGGGATGTCAAGTGGCCTTACCACTGGCGCCATTGCGGAGCCCGTGCCTCTTGCCCGGTGGAGCGTTCGATGGATCGCGTGTCGAAGATGGAGCGTGGGTGCACGAGCGTTGGCGGCCAAGGCTGCGTGTCCGGCGCGCAGAGGGTATGGGGGTGAGCAGAGGGTATGGGGGTGAGATGAGTGACCGGTTCCGCGCTCCGTCGCCCGGCGGGCTCGATTTCGTCGGCCTGGGGGCTATGGTTCATCGCGTCGATCCCTGCGTCGTGCCCTTCCGACTGGCGCACCGCTGGCGAAAGGCGGAACGGCGCGCATCCAGGGGTGAAGGGCGCGTGCGCCGCCGGGTGGACCACTCACGACAGGACCGGAGATGAACATCGAACGGTATTCGATAGGAATCGGCGACAGGTTCGGCAAGGAGGGCGCGGCTCAGCTGCGCGCGCTTCAGGCGGCGGACGAGCGGGGTGTCGCGCTCGTACCCGTTTGGAACAAGTCGAATCGCGAGCATTCGCTCATCGGTACGAAACCTGAGGACGTCCGCGCGGAGGCCGACGACGCGGTCCGCGCGGCAGGGTGGAAACGTGCCTATTACGTGGACGCAGACCACATTGGAATGAAGACGGTCGACGCATTCCTCGCGTCCAGTGACTTTTTTACGCTCGACGTCGCCGACTTCATCGGCACTGCCGGACCCGAGCGGGCCGTGGCGTCGTTCGTGCGGGATATGGCGTCATTCCGTGGGGTCTTGCGCATTCCCGGGATCGAGGTCGGCTACGAGGTGACCGATGCGGTCTTGGAGAAGATAGGCCGTCAGTACGCGTACGCGGTGAGCGAGGCGGGCAGGACGTACCGGCACATTGCCGCTGCGAAGGGGGCGCAGGGCTTCGTCACCGAAGTGTCGGTCGACGAGGCGACCGATCCCCAGCTGCCGTTCGAGCTCTTCTTCCTTCTCGGCGCTATCGCGCGAGAAGGGATTCCGATCCAGACGATCGCGCCCAAGTTCTCGGGCAAGTTCCTCAAAGGAGTCGACTACGTCGGCGACGTCCGGACCTTCGAGCGGGAATTCGAGGCCGACCTCTTGGTCTTGAAGCACGCCACCAGCGTGTTCGCGCTTCCGGCCTCACTGAAGATCAGCGTCCACACCGGCAGCGACAAGTTTTCTCTGTACCCAGCGATGCACCGAGCGATGAAGAAGCACGCAGCCGGCCTTCACCTGAAGACCGCCGGGACGACATGGCTGGAAGAGATCATCGGCGTGGCTCTCTCTGGGACGCGAGGGCTCCGGATCGGGAAGCACATCTACGCCGCGGCCCTCTCGCGGTTCGACGAGTTGTGCCAGCCCTACGCGACCGTCGTCGAGATCGATCGCGCGAAGCTTCCCGCCCCCTCCGAGGTGGATGGTTGGACGGCGGACGAGTTCGTGGAGAGGATCCGGCACGACCCGTCGTGCCCGGGGTTCAGTGTTCACGTTCGTCAATTGATGCACGTAGCGTTCAAAGTCGCGGCCGAAATGGGCGGCGAATTCCGAGAGGCGCTCGATGCGGCTCGCGAGACCGCCGGCCGGTGCGTCACCGAGAACCTGTTGGATCGTCACATTGGTCCCCTGTTTCTCGGAGTCCTGCGCGATGGCTGAGGCGGCGTTGCGCTTCCGTCGTCCACCGAGCTTGCGCTGACGGCGTCGCCCGAGTCCGCGTCGGAGGCGGCGTTCGCGGCATCCGATCCCGTGGAGAGCCGGTCACCGCTGTACGCGAGCGCTGCGACGAAACCGAGGATGCAGGCGAACGCCCGAGTCTATTGCAGCATGGCCTTGGAGTGGCCTGGGCGGGAGCAAACGAGCTCGATGAGGTCGATCAAGTCGGGGAAGGACGACGCCCGAAAGTCGGGCTCCGAGCACACGCCGTATCCGTAGGTGACGTGGATGAAGGGAACCCCGCAGGCTGCTGCGGCAGCCTGGTCGCCCTCGGTGTCGCCCACGAACAGGGGTGCTTCCAGGCCATTTCGATCCCGGAGGTCGCTCAGGTTCTCTGCCTTGGACAAGCGGGTGCGGCCCCAGCACTCGAAGTCTCGAAAGAGTCCTTCCAACCTCGTACACCGCAGGAACGTTTCGATGTAGCCGTCCTGGCAGTTGCTGACGATGTACAGCGGAAGCTCGCGGCTGAGGCGTTGCAGCCCGACCCGCACACCTGGAAACAGCGTTCCTCCGAGCTCGGCGACCATTTGGTTGTCCTCCGTCGGGGTCTCGGCGATCAGAGCTGCGAGCTGCGCCTCGGGCAGTCCGAAAAAGACCTCGCGGATGCACGCCTCGTGCGGCTTTCCGGCGACGCTGCGAACGTCGGCCGGCGTGATCTCACGGAACGGAATGCCGTGCCGCCGCAAAACGCGGTTCCACCCGACGGAGCACGCCGCCGTCGTGTCCCAGAGGGTTCCGTCCAAGTCGAACACGACGCCGTCGAAGTCGATCATGCTGGGTTCCGGTCTGCGAGCATCCACAATCCCCGGGAACACCTCCGGGTCGGTGATCATGCGCCGGGGCGTCCGATCCGACCGACGCTGCCACCCCGGAGACGGTCAAGAGACGACCAAGCGGACCTCGGCAGGGGGAGCGCGCCTGTTAGAAAGCTTCCGAATGCTCGCCGACCGCGTTCCGCCTCGCCCCGGATCCCCGCCCGACGAGCTGCTCGACCTGTTTCTCGGCCACGTGTCCGAGATTGGCCTGTGCCTTTACCCCGCCCAGGAGCAAGCAATTCTGGAGCTCTTCTCCGGAAACAACGTCATCCTGGCGACGCCGACCGGTAGCGGAAAGTCGCTCGTCGCGCTCGCCCTTCACTTTCTCGCGCTGAGCGAAAACAAGCGCAGCTTCTACACCGCGCCGGTGAAGGCGCTCGTCAGCGAAAAGTTCTTCGCTCTCTGTCGCGATTTCGGCGCCGACCGCGTGGGCATGATCACCGGCGACGGAGCAGTGAATCGCGACGCGCCGATCGTGTGCTCGACTGCCGAGATCCTCTCGAATGTGGCGCTGCGCGAGGGCAAGCGCGCGGCTGTCGACTGCGCGGTCATCGACGAGCTGCACTACTACGCGGATCGGGAGCGCGGCGTCGCCTGGCAGATCCCGCTCCTCGTCCTCGAGCGCACCCAGTTTCTCTTGATGAGCGCGACGATTGGGCCGACGGAGCTCTTCGAGAAGGCGGTCACCAAGCTCACTCGGCGGCCGACGGTTGTCGTGCGGTCGTCGCAGCGCCCCGTGCCGCTCGACTTCGAATACCGCGAGACGCCGCTTCACGAGACGATTCTCGAGACCGTTCGCGGCGGACGAGCCCCCGTCTACGTGGTCAATTTCACGCAGCGCGCGGCGGCCGAGACCGCGCAGGACTTGATGAGCCTCGATTTCCTACCGAAGGATCGGAAGCGCACGCTCGGCGAGGAGCTCGCGCGGGTGCGTTTCGACACCCCGTTCGGGAAAGAAATGAAGCGCTTTTTGGCGCATGGCGTCGGGCTGCACCACGCGGGCTTGCTCCCGAAATACCGACTGCTCGTGGAGAAGCTCGCCCAGCGCGGACTGCTGGCCGTCATCAGCGGGACCGATACGCTCGGAGTCGGGGTCAACATCCCGATTCGCACCGTCCTCTTCACGCGCCTCTGCAAGTACGACGGCGAGAAGACGGCGATCCTGAGCGTGCGCGAGTTTCAGCAGATCGCGGGGCGAGCAGGCCGGAAAGGGTTCGACGATCGCGGCTACGTCGTGGCGCAGGCGCCAGAGCACGTCATCGAGAACCGGCGCGCCGAACAGAAGGCGGCGAAGGACCCCGTGAAGCTCAAGCGCATCGTCCGCAAGAAGCCGCCCGAAAAGGGATACGTGCACTGGGACCAGGGCACTTTCGACGCGCTCGTGTCGTCGCAGCCCGAGCCGCTGGTGTCGCGTTTCCGCGTCACGCACGGGATGATCCTCAACGTGCTCGCCCGAGCGGACGGAGGCTGCATCGACGTGGGCCGCATCGTGTATCGCTCGCACGAGAGGCGCGCGCAGCGCCGGATCTTCGGGCGCGAGGCTCGCGCGATGTTCGAGTCGCTGCACGAAGCCGGAATCGTCGAGGTCGACGCCGACACGAAGCGAGTCCGCCTGCACGTCGACCTTCAAGACGACTTCTCCCTGCACCACGCCCTCTCGCTCTGGCTCGTCGACACCGTCGAGCGGTTGGACCGCGAATCAGGCACGTACGCACTCGACGTACTGACCCTGGTCGAGTCGATCCTCGAAAGCCCGGATTTCATCTTGCGCCAGCAGGTCGAAGCGCTCAAGCGCGTCAAGCTCGGCGAGCTCAAAGCCGCCGGCGTCGAGTACGAGCAGCGCATCGAGGAGCTCGAGAAGCTCGAGCATCCGAAACCGTTGCGGGAGTTCGTGTACGAGACGTTCAATGCCTTTGCGCACGTGCATCCATGGGTTCGCGGGGATGACGTTCGTCCCAAGTCGATCGCACGCGAGATGTACGATCGTTTCATGGACTTCAACGAGTACGTGCGCGAGTACGAGCTCGGTCGGGTGGAGGGAACGCTCCTCCGGTACCTATCCGAAGTGTACAAGGCGATCGTCCAGACGGTGCCGGCGCCTGCAAAGACGCCCGAGGTCGAGGACATCGAAGTGTTCTTGCGCGCGATGGTCCGTGCGGTCGACTCGAGCTTGCTCGACGAGTGGGAGCGGATTCGCGATGGCGTGGCTCCCGGACGCGAGACCGCCGCCGAGACCGCCGTCGCAGCGGAGGGCGAGGCCGACGTGACACGCGACGAGCGGGGGTTCACGGTGCTCGTCCGAAACGCCATGGCGCAGTTGGTCCGCGCCCTGGCGCGCAAAGACTGGCTAGCCGCCGCGGCGCTCGTGGAGAGTGCCGACGAGCAGGCCCCATGGTCGGGGGAACGCTTCGCGGCTGCGCTGGCCCCGTTCTTCGAAGAACACGCCGCGATCCGAACGGACGGGAGCGCGCGCGCAACGTCGAAGACGCGCATCAACAAGGTCGAAGCCACCTGGGACGTCGTCCAGGTGATCGCCGACGTCGATGGAGACGACGACTGGGCCCTGCTCTGCTCGGTCGATCTCGGGGCATCGGCCCGGGCGGCGAGGGCGGTCGTTCGGATGCGAGAGGTAATCCGGTAGGCTCCTGCTCGTCCAGGGTGGCACGCCAAACCTCTTGTCGCCGCGCCACGGCTCTGGTTAATGAAGAGCGCCTGCGCTCTCCGATGTCTCGTACTGTCCCCGCTGTCATCGTGCGCCGCTCGCGGATCCAAGGCCGGGGCGTGTTCGCGATCCGCCCTTTCCCCGAAGGTGAAGCGATTATCGAGTACACGGGCGCGCTCATCACGCACGCCGAGGCCGACGCGCAGTGCGACGACGAGACCATGCGCCGGCACCACACGTTCCTTTTTGCGGTCGACGATCGATACGTCATCGACGGGCGGCGCGGAGGAAACGACGCGCGTTACATCAACCACTCGTGCGAACCGAACTGCGAGAGCGTGATCGTCCGCCGGCGGGTCTTCATCCACGCGCTGCGTGACATCGCCGCGGGCGAAGAGCTTCTGTACGATTACTGGTACATGACCGACGAGGACTACAGCCTCGACGACCTGCGTCGAATCTACCCGTGTCGCTGTCGTGCGCCCGGTTGTCGCGGAACGCTCGCGAGGCCGCCGCCGCGTAGGGCGCGGTCAGCGGGCTAGCGACGGGAGCATCTGCAGCGACCCAGTCGGCGCAAATGGCCGATTGTGACAGATCTGTGAATAGTTCCGGCTGAGTTTGTCGTGGAGAGTTCACATTGGAGGGGGCCTGGCCTGGTATACGAGCCTGGACCGCTATGGGTGATTTGCACCTTTCCAATGGCGCCACCCGGTGGTCTGCAAACGACGGTTCTCCCGGAGGGTTCTCCATTCTCTCTCGCAGCGCCGACGAGCCGATTCGTCACACAGACGTTGGCTCGAGTCTCCGAACTGTTTCGGAGAATTGACGACGGTCGTCGCGGCAATTGGGTACGACGCATCCCGCGTTGCCTTCCACCTCCACCGCGCCTTACGCCTGAAGGGGCAGGGACCATGCAAGTCGTCACGAATGCCGCAGGTTCGCTCGCCGATCCGACGTTGGGTCGGGAGTCGGAGAATGACGAAACCCCGGACCCGAGCACGCGGGTCCGGCGCAAACGCGCTTCGAGCGTGAGCTCTTGGCCAGCCGTGGTCCACGACGTAGCGGAGCCCCCGCGGGCGCACCTCGGTGCGGTGCGCCAGTTCGGAAGGGTCCTCGCGCGATCCGCCGCGATGCATGACGTCCTGAATATGCTCGAGCGGTTCGCCAAGACCGACGTCACCGTGACGATGGTCGGCGAGACCGGCGCGGGGAAGGACGTTCTGGCCCATGCGCTGCATCAGGAGGGCGCGCGCGCCGATGCTCCGTTCGTGGTCTTCGACTGCGGATCCGTTGCGGCGAATCTGGCCGAGAGTGAGCTGCTCGGCCACGAGCGCGGTGCCTTCACCGGCGCCGTCAGCACCCACGCGGGCGCATTCGAGCGCGCCGACGGCGGCACGCTCTTCCTGGACGAAGTCGCCGAGCTGCCGCTCGATTTGCAGCCGCGCCTGTTGCGAGCGCTCGAGAGTCGGCGGGTGCGGCGAGTCGGCGGACGGGTCGATCGTGCAGTGAACGTGCGAGTCATCGCCGCCACCAACCGCGATCTCCGCGCCGACGTGGCGTCGGGCAAGTTCCGCGAGGATCTCTTCTTTCGATTGGCCGTCGCCGTCGTCAAAGTGCCGCCGCTTCGCGAGCGCCTCGACGACCTGCCCGAACTCGTGCTCAGCCTCCTGGCGGATCTCGGGCAACCGCATCTCCGCGTGTCCGATGCGGTGTTCGCTGTGCTGCGGGCTCACCCCTGGCCCGGAAACGCCCGAGAGCTGAAGAACGCGCTCTCGTGCGCCGTTGCATTCGTCGATGCGGGTGTGACCACGCTCGAGCCGCGCCACTTCAAGCTCCTGTCGCTCGCCTCCAGCACCGAGTGCGATTCTTCGTGGATTGATTCGTTGCCGCTCGCCGGCCAGGCGCTCGAGCGAATCGAGCGGGCCGCGATTCGACAGACGCTTCGTCAAGCCTCTGGCAACAAAGCCCACGCCGCGCGAACTCTCGGCATCGCGGTGTCGACGTTGTACGAGAAGCTCAAGAAGTACGGGCTGTACTGAATCGAGACCGGAAGAAATGCTCGCGTCTTGCCCCCCCCGCCCACGATCGCGTGAGAGCGGGATGCATGGTCGCAGGAGAGCCGGGAAGAAGGTGGCACGCGGGAAAGACTGCCCGCCCGGGAAAGTGTGGAGGCAGGCTTGACTTGACTGTGTCCGCACAAGAAGACATAGGGAAGGGGTGGAACCGACTGATTGGGTGGTGTCGCTCCGTGGAGCAGGCGTCCATCGCTGTCCCGAGGGGGAGCCGGGCCCGCCCTCTCGCGTCGCGCGCTAAGCGACGCGCCGGGGGCATGCCCGCCTCCCCCTCCCCAAGCGAGGTGGACGATGAGCAAAATTCTCGAAGAGGTCCTGGCGGCGAACGCCGCGTATGGCTCGAATTTCGGCGACAAAGGAAAGCTCGCGCTCCCTCCGGCGCGCAAGTTCGCAATCCTGACGTGCATGGACGCGCGCATCGATCCGGCGAAGATCGCCGGATTGAGCGAAGGAGACGCGCACGTCATCCGCAACGCGGGCGGTCGGGCGAGCGACGATGCAGTCCGCTCCCTCGTGATCTCGTACAAGCTGCTCGGAACGCGCGAATGGTTCGTGATCCACCATACCAACTGCGGCATGGAGCTCTTCACGGACGACGTGATCGTCGACCTCCTCGCCCGGAGCTTGAAGACCGCGTCTTATGACGGCAAGCAGTGGAAAGACACGGGGGTAGGTCCGGGCTCGCGGCAGGCCCAATACGTCGACTGGCTCACGATCCAGAACCAGCAACAGAGTGTCGTCGACGACGTAGAGCGTATCCGTCGGAGCCCGCTCGTTCCGAGGGACATTCCCGTGTACGGTTACATCTACTCCGTCGAGACGGGGCGGATCCTCGAAGTGCCCGAGGCGACGGCTATCGGGCGACCGCAGTAGGGGCAGCACAACCGCGGGCTCCCCGTTCGCGGGTTCGCGGGGAGGAGGCCGCCTCCCCCAGGGCGCTTTGGTGGATGTGCTGTCTCGTGCTACGGAGGAATTCATGGCCCATTGGTTCGAAGACAACGCACAGTCGATCGGCCGCACGCCCCTCGTGCGCCTCAATCACCTGCAAGACCGCCCGCGCGCTCGCATTCTTGCAAAGATCGAGGGTCGCAACCCCGCGTACTCCGTCAAGTGCCGTATCGGCGCAGCGATGGTCTGGGACGCGGAGAAGCGCGGCATGCTCGGGCCGGGCAAGGAGCTTGTCGAACCCACGAGCGGCAACACGGGCATCGCCCTCGCGTTCGTCGCTGCCGCTCGCGGCTACCCGCTCACGCTGACGATGCCCGAGACGATGAGCATCGAACGGCGCAAGCTGCTCGCGGCCTATGGCGCGAAGTTGGTGCTCACCGAGGGACCCAAAGGAATGAGCGGCGCCGTCGCGAAGTCCGAAGAGATCGCCGCGTCGAACCCCGATCGCTACTTGCTCTTGCAACAGTTCAAGAACCAGGCAAACCCGGCGATTCACGAGGCGACCACCGGTCCGGAGATCTGGGAGGACACCGACGGCGAGGTGGACATCCTCGTCTCGGGCGTCGGCACAGGAGGGACCATCACGGGCGTCTCCCGTTACTTCGAAAACACGCGCAAGCGACCCTTGTGGTCAGTTGCCGTCGAGCCTTCCGCGAGTCCGGTGCTCTCGCAGCGGCGTGCCGGCGAAGCTCTCCGGCCGGGCCCCCACAAGATCCAGGGAATCGGGGCGGGCTTCGTTCCGGACGTTCTCGATCTCTCGATCGTCGACCAAGTAGAGCAGGTCACGAACGAAGAGGCGATTGATTACGCGCGGCGGCTCACCCGTCAGGAGGGGATTCTCGCGGGGATCTCGAGCGGAGCCGCGGTCGCGGTCGCCGCACGCCTCGCGTCCAAGGCAGAGAACGAAGGAAGGACCATCGTCGTCGTTCTTCCCGACTCGGGCGAACGCTACTTGAGCTCGGTGCTCTTCGATGGAATCTACGACGCGCAGGGAATCGCGACATGACGTCGAGATCGGCGATCCGACAAGTCGGTCCGGAGCCCGCGACGTGGTCTCTGAGCGCCGTGGTGGAGGCCATCTGCCAGGCGAACGGAGACCTTTTGCGAGGCCGAGACGGCAAGTCCGGACGCCGCTCTCTCCCGTCGCGCGAGGCGGTCGCCGGGGTCGTCTCGGGGCTGCGTGCGGCCCTCTTCCCCTGGCACTTCGGCGCCTCCGACATGTCGGGCGAAGGGCTGGCTTACTATGTCGGGCGCACGCTGGATGCATCCCTCGCCGCGCTCGACGAACAAGTTCGCGTGGGCCTGCTCTTCGACTGCCAGCACGGCGGGGAGCCCTGCGACGTGTGCCCGCGGCGAGCGACCGAGGTCGCGCGCGAGTTGGCCATCCGCTTGCCGGCTCTCCGAGAGACCCTGGGAAGCGACGCGCGCGCAGCCTACGAGGGCGACCCTGCGGCGACGAGTCCGGACGAGACGATCTTCTCGTACGCGGGCATGACGGCCATCACCTACCACCGGATCGCCCACGAGCTCCACCTCCTGGGCGTCCCGCTCATCCCGCGCATCATTTCCGAGCTGGCACATGCCGCCACGGGCATCGACATCCACCCCGGCGCCCAGATCGGTCCGCGCTTCTTCATCGATCACGGCACCGGCGTCGTGATCGGCGAAACGTGCACGATCGGCGCGCACGTTCGCCTGTACCAAGGCGTGACTCTCGGGGCCAAGAGCTTCCCGACCGACGATCACGGAAACCCGGTCAAAGGCATTCAGCGGCATCCCATCGTCGAAGACGACGTGATCATCTACGCAGGGGCGACGGTGCTGGGTCGAATTACCGTGGGCCGCGGATCGAGCGTCGGCGGGAACGTGTGGCTCACGAAAAGCATCGCTCCGGGTACGCACGTCACGCAGGCGCAGCTGCGTCACGAAGACTTCAACGATGGGTCGGGAATCTGAAAAGCCAGCGGGTCTTGACTTGTCCTGTTTAGTAGACATACTGCGAACCGTGCTCGGGTGCTCAATGCCGACAGGCGCCGATTCGGTTGGGATGCTGCGCTGTCGCGGCACCCCGATGACCCTTGCGTGACTCCATCCGAGTGCACGTTGCGAGGGTCGTCGGGGCCGCGGTTTCCCAACCGAGGGCACCATGCGCAAGATATCTCAGCTCAAAGTTCTGTCTGCGGCTGCCATCACGACGGGGTGGTTCCTGTCAGTCTCTGCGGCGCGCGCCGATTCGGTGACGGACTGGAACCAGTTCACCATCGAAGCCACCAAAGGGTTCAACGGCACCGCAGGCGCGGGCGTTGCGTTCGACACGAATCTCGGTGCGCGGATCGACGCCATCGAGGCGCGAGCGGTGTTCGACGCGGTCAACGCTATCGATCACTTCAGTAGCGGGAGCTACTATTACTCGGCAAGCATTTCGGGCTCCCCCGGAGCGGCGGCGGCGCAGGCCGCGCATGACGTCATTCTCGGGGAGCTGCCGAATCCGGCGACCGACGTCACCGCCGATCCGCGGTGGGCCCAGGTCCGAACGTGGGTGGACGCGGAGCTCGTGAGCTATCTCGCGGGGCTGGGCGTTTCGATCTCGGACGGCGGTCTCGCGGCGGGAGCAGCGGCCGCAGCGGCGGCGATTGCGGCGCGCAGCATCGACAACTCGGCTCCGGTAACGGCATACGGCGCACAGCTGACGCCGACGTCCAACCCCGGCATCGGCCTCTGGCGCCAGAGCAACGCGGGCGCTCCCTTCGTCAATCCGGCGACCGGTGCCCCAACGGGATTCGATTCCACCGGGTCGGTCATTCAGGGCAAGCCAGGCGTCGACTTGAATTGGAGAGACGTCACCCCGTTTAGCTTGACGACTCCGCAGAAGCAGCTCCTGGTCCAAACGGTTCCCCTCTCGCCGTTGGTAGGTAGCGCCGAATACAACGCGGAGCTCGCCTATGTTCAACGGCACGGACAAGACTCGGCTCCGCTCACCGTGCGAAGCGCCGACCAAACCGCTCAGGCGCTCTACTACAAGCAAGACGCCGAGATCTTCATCAACGAGGCGGCTCGCATCGCGTCGGGTGCCCGTGGCCTGTCCCTCGACCGGAATGCCAGCCTGTTCGCCGTTCTCGACAACGTCGTTGCCGACGCGCGCATCGCCGCGTTCACGTCGAAGTACGAGCAGAAGTTCTGGCGGCCGATCACCGCGATCAACGCGGATCCCGACGGGAGCGTGACCAACGGGTACGTCGTCTGGCATCCGCTCGCGGCGACGCCGTCGCACCCGTCCAACACCGCGGGCCACAGCACGACCGGCGCTGCCGGATTCGAGATCCTGCGCGCCTTCTTCGGCAGCGACTGGATCGGCGCCGGTGGAAGCCCCGTGACGCTGGGATCGTTGTCCTGGCTCGCAGGCACAAACAACGGTACGGGCACAGCCTCGACGCGGTCGGTGTCGACATTCAGCCAGGCGCAGCTCGAGAACGGCGCAAGCCGGCTGTATCTGGGAGTGCATTTCGGCTTCGACAACCTCCAGGGGCAGCTGCTCGGGACCGAGATTGCCGACGCGATCATCGTTCGCTCCAATGACCCTGCCGCGGCTGGCTTGAGAATCAAAGGGTCCGCCGTTTCGCTCGACCGCCTGCAGTGGACGTTGCTGAAGAGCCCCGATCTTTACGGGTTGTTCGGGCAAGACGCAGGCTTTCGCGGCGCCGGCCCCAACTGATCACCTGGAAAGGACGGCACCCATGAAACACAATATCAATCTACGCGTGCGCGCGTTCGACGCGGGGCTGCTCACCGGTCTCGTATGCTTCTTGGCTGGGATCGGATTCGCGAATGCCGACGATGGGCGCGACCACGGGCGCGAGGACACGCTCCTCGTGTGGGCCGGCGACGTGGCCCACAAGGCTCCTGATTTCGTCGCCGTCGTGGACTTCGACCAACGCTCGCCGAAGTACGGGACCGTTCTCCGCACCGTACCCTTGCCGCTGTCGCTGCCCACCAGCGTGGCGAACAGCACTGGCGCGATCGGCAACGAGCCCCATCATATCGGCTTATCGAAGGACGGTCGGACGTTCGCGGCGGGCGGATTGCTCAGCGTGCTTCGCGGCCAAAACCAGTCGTTTTTCTTCGACGTGACCGATCGGCGGTTCCCGAAATTCGTCAAAGCCGACAACCCGTCCGACGCGTCGATCACCGACGAATTCGAACCGCTTTCGAACGGCGGATTCCTCGTCACTTTCATGGGCGGCGCGTCCGGTAGCCAGCCCGGGCGCGTCGTAGAGTACGACGGCAAGTCGAATTACGTTCATTCGTGGCCGGACACGCCGCCCACCGATGGCAACTTCAACCCCCACGGAATCGCCATCGACGAGGCGCACAACCTGATCGTCACGAGCGATTTCATCTGCCCGGCGCATACTCTGCTGATTCCCGGAGGCGGTGGCGCGCGCTTTCGCGGCAGTGTCCGCGTTTGGGACTTTGCGAAGCGCGAGATTCTCAGAACCATCACGGTAGGCGATCCGGCGAACCCGCCCGGGACGATCAACGTGGAGCTCATTCCGCACGACGCGAAGTTGCGCGCGTACGTCGGCGGCGTCACGGACGGAAAGCTCTACCTCGTCGACACGCAGGGTGGATCGGCGAGCCCGGTGTTCGACTTCACGCCATTCGCGACGCCAGAGGCGCCCAATGTGTGGCCTCACTTGTTCCGAATCAACCGCGCCGGCACGCGGTTGTTCATCGACCTGAACTACCAAGGCAACGACGGCAAGGTGGTGCTGCTCGACATCGAGGACCCGGCCCGTCCACGGCTGCTGAGCGCCGTCTCTTTGGGCAAGAAGTCCGGGCCTCACTATATCAGCCTGAGCCCGGACGAGGATCGCGTGATCGTTTCGGACTACTTCCTCGTCGAAGACCTCGCCCCCGGGGGTGTCGTCCAGGTCGAAGGGGATCACAAGATTCACGTGCTCAAGGTGGAGGGCGACAAGCTCGTCGCCGACCCGCGGTTCGATCTCGATTTCAACCGCGACATACCCACGGGTCCAGCGCGACCGCACGGACTGGCTGTGCTCAAGAGTCGCGGGCGGGATAACTGACAACGGAGAGGGGCGCGCGTCGCGCGCCCCTCGGGCACCGGAGAAGCATCACGATGCGTCGCAGCGGGCAGTTGTCGGACGGAAACGGCATCGGACATGGCACCCGGGGATGCGGCGCATGGCGCTGTTCCCACTCCCAACTGGAGGTTCGATGTCATGAAACTGTCCATCCGAGCATTCTCTAATACCGGCGTCGGAGCGTTCGTTCTGTCCTTCTTCAGCACGATGGCCTTCGCGGACGCTCCCGACGGCGGCGCGCCTGCCGCTCCCTTGCAACCGATTGCCGTTACGATCCTCGCATCGAGCCCGAAGACGGCGCCGGGGCTCATCTTTCTCACGCCGAACGCGACGACGGGCGTTCACGGGGCGGAGATCGTGGACGGGCAGGGTCGTGCCGTTTGGTTCGACCAACTGCCGACTGGGCTAAGCGCGTACGATTTTCGCGTGCAGCAGTATCACCGGGAGCCGGTCCTCACGTGGATCCAGAGCCAGGGTCCGTTTTCGACCGGGCCCACCACCAACGTCATCGCAGATCGGCACTACAAAGTGATTGCGACGGTCAATGCGGGCAATGGGCTTACGGCAGACATCCACGAATTCCACCTCACTCGCGAGGGCACGGCGCTCATCACGATCTACAACACGGTCGCTCGGGATCTGTCGTCGGCGGGTGGGCCCGCGGCCGGTCTGGTCACGGAGGGGGTCGTTCAGGAGATCGACGTGGCCAATGGGCACGTTCTCTTCGAGTGGCACAGCCTGGACCACATCGGCCTCGACGAGAGCCACGCGCCGCCGCCCACGTCCAGCGCAGTCGCGTGGGACTATTTTCACCTCAACGCGGTGAGCGTCGACGAGGACGGCAACTTGCTCGTGGACGCCCGAAACACGTGGGCGGCCTACCGCCTGAACAGGCACACCGGAGCGGTCATATGGCGACTCGGGGGAACGAAATCGGACTTCGCGCTCGGTCCGAACGTGGCGTTTGCCTGGCAACACAATCCGACCGCCGTCGACGAGCACGGCTTGATCCGAATCTTCGACAACGAGGCGGGCCCCGCGGTCTTGCCGTATTCACGGGTCATCTGGGTGCGTCACGACGACGCGAAGAAGACGGCCACGCTCGAGCGGTGGCTGAAGCATCCGGACGGGTTGTCGGCGGCGTCCCAGGGCAACGCGCAGGGACTCGAGAACGGCGACACGTTCGTCGGGTGGGGGCAGCTTCCGCGCTTTTCCGAGTTCGACCAGGACAACAAGCTCCTCTTCGATGCGGAGCTTCCGACGGGGTACAACAGCTACCGCGCCTATCGGCATGAATGGGTCGGTGAGCCAGACACCCGCCCGACGGCTACCACTCAGAGGACCAGCGACGGCGGCGTGGTCGTGCACGCTGTCTGGAACGGCGCGACGGAAGTCGCGCGCTGGGACGTGGTCGAGCCATCGCGCGATCGAGACGATCGCCGGCGCGTGGCGTCGGCTCCGTGGAATGGCCTCGACACGACCATTGCGGTCGACGAGGCCGTCCAGTCCGTCGTTGTCGTGGCCAGAGATCACGCCGGGCAGGAGATTGGTCGGTCGGAAGTGACGCCGGTCAGCCCGTGATTCGAGCGCGCTGAGCCAAACACTGCACCGCAAAGAGCCCCGGTGCCGCCGCATTCGCGGTGGCATCGGGGCTCGGTTCGTCGGAGGTCACAACGCTTTGACCTGACGGCGGCCCTGCGGGCTGACCCGCGGCCTCTCGCTGAACATGTAACCCACGCCGCGTACGCTTTGGATGAACCCGCGCGCGCTCCCCATCTTGTCGCGCAGACGCTTTACTTGAACGTCCACCGCGCGGGTCGTCACGTGAACCCCCCAGACGCCCGCGAGCAGCGCCGCGCGGTTTTGGACGCGACCTCGCCGCGAGGCCAGCATGACGAGCAGCTTGAACTCGAGTACCGTCAGACAGACCTCGTCGCCCCCCACAGTCACGCGATGCGCGTCGAGCTCGATGCGAAGCTCGCCCACTTCGATGACACCTGGCTCCCCCACGCGATTTAGTACCGACTCGATGCGCTCGATGACAGAATGCACGACCCGCTCGCGGTCATCGTGGGCGGCGCCCTCCGCGTGGATGACGAAGCAGCGGCCCGAGCTCGAGAGGGCGGGGGCGCGGCCGTCCGAGCCGGAAGGGGCCTCGGGGACGGCCGGTCGTTTGAAGGCCTTATTCATTGCTTCGACCGAAAAGGGCGATAGGAAATATGTCTGCTCGAGGGAACAAGTCAAGAGGCGGAGGATCGGCCGCGACGGCATGAAGGGCGAGTGACGCGTGGGGCATCTCTTGTCGAACAGACGATCGTCTGCTACCTCCGGGAGCGAAGATTTCATGGACAAACCAAAGAATTCGGCCCACGGCCCGGCTGCGGTTGTTCTCATCGCGCTCGCGCTTCTCGGGGCACTCGCGTGCAAGCGGGACGAGGGAGTGGCGACCGGGGGGCCAGCCAGCGCGGCGGCGCCGAAGGAAGTCAGTCTTCTCAACGTGTCCTACGATCCGACCCGCGAGCTCTATGTGGACTTCAACACGGCGTTCGCGAAGTACTGGAAGGCCAAGACCGGTGACGACGTGAAGATCAGCCAGTCTCACGGCGGGTCCTCGAAGCAGGCTCGCGCGGTGATCGACGGCTTGCCTGCCGACGTGGTCACGTTGGCCATGGCCGCCGACGTGGACGCCATCGCCGAGAAGGCGGGGCTCCTCCCCAAAGATTGGCAGGGCCGGCTCCCACATAACAGCTCGCCCTATACGTCCACGATCGTCTTCGTCGTCCGCAAGGGCAACCCAAAGCAGATCCGGGACTGGGACGACGTGGTCAAGCCGGGGGTGGCGGTGGTCCCCGGAAACCCCAAGACTTCGGGCGGAGCGCGATGGGTGTACCTGGCCGCCTACGGCTACGCCCTCGAGAAATACGGCAGCGACGACAAGGCCAAAGACTTCGTGAGCCGCTTCTACAAGAACGCCCCCGTCCTCGACGCGGGGGCGCGGGCCACGACGACGACGTTCGCCGAACGCGGCATCGGCGACGTCCTCGTCAATTGGGAAAACGACGCCATTCTGCTCACCAAAGAGCTTGGCGACAAGGTGGAGCTCATCTATCCGTCGGTGAGCGTTTTGGCCGAAACGACGGTCGCCGTCGTCGACGCGAACGCGAGCAAGCACGCCGCGACCGAGGTCGCCAAGGGGTACCTCGAATATCTCTTCTCGGAAGAAGGTCAGGAGATCGCGGCCAAGCACTACTTCCGCCCATTCTCGGAGGAAGTGGCGAAAAAATACGCGGGCAGCTTCCCCCCGATCCGCCGTTTTACGGTCGACCAGGTATTCGGAGGGTGGCACAAGGCCCAGGCCACGCACTTTGCGGACGGCGCGGTCTTCGACCAAATCTACGTAGCGACGAAATGACGGCGGCAGAGCCGGGCGTGATTCCGACCACGGGACTCCCGCGCCGGGGGTGGGTTCCCGGGGTCCTTCCGGGCTTCAAGCCGACACTCGGCATCACGCTCACGTACCTGAGCCTCATCGTCCTCATCCCGCTCGCGGGCCTCGTGCTCAAGACGTCCGAGCTTCGCTGGTCGGAGTTCTGGCAGACGATCTCCGGGCCGCGTGCGCTCGCGACGTATCGCCTCAGCTTCGGCGGAGCGCTTCTCGCGGCGCTCGTCAACGCCGTGTGCGGACTGATCGTCGCGTGGGTTCTCGTGCGGTACCGATTCCCTGGCAAGCGCCTCGCCGACGCGCTCGTCGATCTGCCGCTCGCCCTCCCGACTTCGGTCGCGGGGATCGCCCTCACCGCCATCTACGCCCGGAACGGGTGGATTGGCAGCCGCCTCGAGCCGCACGGGATCCAAGTGGCGTTCGCGCCCGCTGGCGTCGTTGTGGCCATGATCTTCGTGGGTCTGCCGTTCGTCGTACGGAGCGTGCAGCCGGTGCTGCTCGACTTCGACGCGCAAACGGAGGAAGCGTCGGCGATCCTGGGGGCCACGCGACTCCAGACGTTCTGGAAGGTCATTTTTCCGACGTTGCTCCCTTCGCTGATGACCGGCTTCGCCCTCGCCTTTGCGCGGGCGGTCGGCGAATATGGCTCGATCGTGTTCATTTCCGGAAACATGCCGCTCAGGACGGAGATCGTGCCCCTTCTCATCGTCACCAAGCTGGATCAATACGACTATACGGGCGCCACCTCGCTCGCGGTCGTGATGCTGACGGGATCTTTTGCTCTGCTGATGATCGTCAACGCATTGCAGGCGTGGACCCGCCGAGGGCGCCATGGCTAACGCCGTGACGCAAGACATGCCCATAACGGTTGCGCCCGCCGGCGCGCCGACCGCGGCGACGACCGAGTCGTTGCCGGTCCGCGTCCTGCTCATCGCCTTTGCGCTCGGGTTCTTGGGGTTGTTCGTTGCTTTGCCGATCCTTGCCGTCTTCGCCGGGGCGCTCGCCCAGGGTCTCGGTCCTTGCGTGGCGAAGCTCTCGGAGCCCGACACGCTGGCCGCGATCCGTTTGACCCTTTTCACCGCTTCGATTGCGGTTCCGCTCAACGTCGTCTTCGGCGTGTCGGCGGCGTGGCTCATCTCCAAGTACCGATTCGTCGGAAAGAGCCTGCTCATCACGCTGATCGATCTGCCGTTCAGCGTGTCCCCCGTCGTCTCGGGGCTCATTTTCGTTTTGATGTTCGGCGGCCGCGGCGTTCTCGGTCCGTGGCTCGCGGCGCACGGCATCCACATCATCTTCGCGACACCGGGCATCGTTCTGGCCACCATCTTCGTCACGTTTCCGTTCGTCGCCCGCGAGGTGCTTCCCCTGATGCAGGACCAGGGCAACGACGAAGAGGAAGCAGCGCTCACGCTGGGGGCAGGGGGCTTTCGCATCTTCTGGCAAGTGACGCTTCCGAAGATCAAGTGGGGGATGCTCTACGGGATCATCCTTTGCAACGCGCGTGCGATGGGCGAGTTCGGCGCGGTCTCGGTCGTCTCGGGGCACGTCCGCGGTCAAACGAACACGATGCCTCTTCAGGTGGAGATTCTCTACAACGAGTACGACAGCGTCGGGGCGTTCACGCTCGCATCGTTGTTGATGGTTCTCGCTCTGGCGACGCTGGTTGCCAAGAAGCTCATCGAAGCAAGGCAGGTTCGCAGATGAACGTCTCGGTGAAGGGCATCACGAAGTACTTCACGGCGAAGGGCACCCCAGCGGTGTTCGACGCCTCGTTCACCGCTACGTCTGGGGGGATCACGACTCTTCTCGGACCATCGGGCTCTGGAAAGACGACGCTTCTTCGGGTGATCGCCGGGCTCGAAGTCGCCGATCAGGGGCAGGTTCTCTTCGACGACCGCGACGTGACGCGCGTGCCTGTGCGGTCGCGAGGGATCGGATTCGTGTTTCAGGCGTTTGCCCTCTTCAACCATATGACGGTCCGGCGCAATGTCGCCTACGCGCTGGAGGTGCGCGGGGTATCGGAAGAAGCAAAGCGAGCGCGCATCGACGAGCTGCTCGCGCTCGTGCAGCTCGAAGGGTACGGCGACCGGTATCCGTTGCAGCTTTCCGGGGGTCAGCGGCAGCGTGTAGGGTTTGCGCGGGCGCTCGCGTGTAGGCCGCAGATCTTGCTTCTGGACGAACCATTCGGCGCGCTCGACACGCGCGTCCGGGTCGAGCTTCGCGAGTGGCTCACGCAGTTGCACGCGACCACGCGGCTGACCACGCTCCTCGTGACTCACGACCAAGACGAGGCTCTCGAGCTCTCGGAGCGGATCGTCGTGATGGACCGTGGGCGGGTCGTTCAGGTGGGCACACCAGGCGAGGTGTACGATCGGCCGACGACGCCGTTCGTGGCATCGTTCGTGGGCACGGGGAACGTGCTGCGCGGTCGCGTCGACGGAACGAGGGCCACGCTCGGGTCTTTGTCGGTTCCTGCCCCGTCGGGGGCCCGGCACGGGGCGGAAGTGCAAGCGATCATTCGGCCTCACAACGTCCGGCTCGAGAGGAACGACGCGACCGCGGCCGGGCGGTCGGTTGGGACGATCACGCGTCTGGTGGGCCTGGGCGCGCACGTCAAGCTTCAGCTTTCGTTGCATTCGAACGAATGCGTCACGGTGGAGCTCTCGCGCAGAGAGGCCGATTCAATGACCCTCGCGGTCGGCGACAAGGTCTTCGTCGACATCGAAGAGCCGAAGCTGTTCGTCTCGGACTACGTCATCTGAGGTGCGCGTGCGCCGCCGGCGACGCTCGCCACGGCGGCACGTGCCGCGGCGGCGCCGCAGAAGGTCAGAATTCGGAAGGGCACCCCGGCCTTGGCGGCCTCGCGCTTGGCGATCTGCACCGCGTTGTGGCTATTGGTGCCCGTGACAATGACGACGAAGTCGGTGCGCTGGACCAGCTTCTCGAGGCGGGTGATGCCGCTCCCGCCGGTTCTGCCGTTGTGCACCTCTACCTCGACGCCGAGCTGTTCGCCGAATGTCACGATCTGGCGTTCGATGCGGTCGATCCCGCCGATGAACGCAATACGGCGTCGTTCGCTCATCGGTGCTCACGCGCGGCTCGCATTGCCGATACCGCACGGAGATGCATCGACGCGACCCGGCGCATCGCGCCTTCGCGGACCTGCGGGGACGGCGGTTCGAGGGTCCAACCGGCCACGTCGGCCAGTAGTGTTTCGCCCTGCTCTCGCAGCTGGACTACGTCTTCGGTGCCCGGGAGCCACTCGAGGCCCCGCAGCATCACCTGGATGGCTCGCCGCACATGCTCGCTGTCGCGCGCACGGGCCACCACGCTTTTTGCGTCGCGCAGCGCAGCGTCGGCGCGCGCGGCAGAAAATCCAGGCGGCGGCGACGTCGGCCCCTCTGCCCGACAACCCTCGCGATTCGTCGTCGACGACTCGTCGATGCGCACGGAGGGATAATCGAGTGCGAGGATGTTGCCTGGGGAAGCGGCCATGAGGACCTCCAATCGTCTCTCTTGTCCACTTTATAAGACGCGCACGCTGGTTTGGAAAGTGAGCCGGCGACGAACCGTGCGGATGTCGCGAGCTGTTTCCCGAGCCGTCACCAAACCCGGGCGGCGACCCGGTCAGTCGTGGACGAGCGGCAGTCCCGCAACCGTCCAGCTTCGGGTTCCTCCGCTGAGGTTGTAAAGCTTCTTCAGGCCGTGCGCCTCGGCGAGCCGCGCCGCGGTCTGACTTCGGACCCCCGCCGCGCAGACGAAGATGACTCCGTCGCGGGGAAGCTCGGCCTTCACGCTGGACCGCAGCCGATCGAGCGGAACGTGGCGTGCCCCTGGCAGATGTCCGCTGGACCATTCGCCGGGCTCCCGAACGTCGACGACGTCGAGCTCGCCGCTGGCAATGAGCGCATGGGCCTGGTGGGGAGTGAGCGCATGGATCATGTGTCTACTATAATGGAGTTTTCGTTTCGCGCAAGGCCCTCGGAAAGGGTCGAGGATGGGTCAGGGGCGCGCACGAGAATGACACACCTTTGCCTCGTCCAGAGCCGTTGCAAGGATCGCATCGGTCGGGTAGACGTTTGTTCCACAATGAGGGACGGCGAGCTCGTGGCCCTTCGTCCAGCGCTCGCCTGGGCGCGCGTCGACGGCACCCTTTTTGAGCGTGACCTACAGGCGGACGGGACCGTGCCATGGTCGCAGAGAGGGTGACGAGCGAGATGGGCTCTCGCGCGGCTCGGCCCGGCAGCGTTCCGCCGGCTGCGGGAGAGGTCGCGTCTCCTGAGGCCTCTCCGAGCCTCACGCCAGTCGTCGGCCGGAACTTGCGCCGCTTGCGAACGAAGCGGGGGCTCGCTCTCGAGGCGCTTTCGCGAGCGTCGGGGGTGAGCCGCGCGATGCTCAGTCAAGTCGAGCTTGGCAAGAGCACGCCGACCATCAACGTGCTGTGGAAGATCTCGCGCGCTCTCGACGTCCCGTTCTCGGCGCTCATCACCGATCCGACGGACGGGCAACCCACGGTGATGCGCGCGTTGACCGCGAAGGTCCTCACGTCGCACGACGGTACCTTCCAGTCGCGCGCTCTCTTTCCTTTCGACGCGCCCCGGGTCGTCGAGTTCTACGAGCTTCGGCTGTCGCCCAGCGCGGTGGAAAGAGCCGAGCCCCACCCGGCGGGCACCAAGGAGAACCTCACGGTCGCCGAGGGGAATCTCGGGATGGTTATCGCGGGCAAGCGCCATCACCTCGGGGCCGGCGACGCCATCTTCTTCGACGCAGACGTGGCGCACGAGTACTGGAACGAGGGGACCAATCCACTGCGGATGTATCTCGTCATGACGTACAACGACGAGCATCGGTAGAAGGCTCGTTTCGGACGGATAGCGGGAATTCGACAAAAAGGGGGTCCACGCTCCCTCATCTTCGACAGAAGATCCGCTCAAGCGGAGGAAACGGCGGCATGTGGCGGGGAAGGCTTCCGCGGCCATTGCGCGGCCCTCCTTCGGCCGCTACGGTCGGCCCGAAAGATTCCCGACACGCCTCACGACTTACTGGAGATTGAGCCAAATGACAGAATCAAGCGCAGCGCATCCCACTCTGGGCGCGCAAGCAGCTCGGCAACTCGCCAACACGACGAAGACGCCTCCGCAATGGATTGGCGTCACACCGCGATGGCTGGTGGGTCTCTTGCCCTGGACGCCGGTCGAAGCCGGAACCTACCGGGTCAACAAAGTCAAAGAGGGGGGTCAGTCGCAGATTCGAATCGAGTGCAGTCCGAGCGACAGCAACGATCTTCCCGAGGCATTCATCGACTACGAAGAGCAGCCGCGCGAATACACGCTGAGCACGGTCACGACGACTATCGAGGTGCAGACACGCATTTCGGATCTCTATCGCAGCCCGATGGATCAGGTGCGCGAGCAGCTCGGCGTCCTCATCGAAATGGTAAAAGAGCGCCAAGAAGACGAGATTATCAACAACGCCAATTATGGCTTGCTCAGCAACGTCGTCCCTTGGATGCGGATCGGCACGAAGGCCGGTCCCACCCCGGACGACGTCGACGAGCTGATCGCGAAAGTGTGGAAGGAGCCGGCGTTCTTCCTGGCGCACCCGCGCGCGATCGCCGCGTTCGGACGCGAGTGCACCTGGCGCGGCGTTCCGCCGCCGACGGTGACCATCTTCGGGTCGTCTTTCATCACGTGGCGCGGGATCCCGCTCATCCCCACGGACAAGCTTCGTATCGGCGCGGACAACAAGACGAGCATCTTGCTCCTTCGCACCGGCGAGAAAAAGCGAGGCGTCGTCGGGCTGTTTCAGCCCGGTCTGCCCGGCGAAGTCACCCCGAGTCTTTCCGTTCGGTTGATGGGCATCAACCAGAGAGGCGCGGCGTCGTACCTCATTTCGCTGTACTGCTCGGCGGCGATTCTGACCGACGACGCGATCGGAGTTCTCGAGAACGTCGACGTCGGCCGCTACCATGAGTACAAGTGACCGCGCGCCGTCGCCTGCTTCGTCCGGTGACCTGGGCTCCGAGGGGGCGCTCGCTCTCGGCGTAGAGATTGGGCGTTTGGCGAATCAGCTTTTTTCGGGCGTGCCCGGGACCGTTACCGCAGCGCCTCCCGCGGCGTCCGCCCTTCCGGCTTCCGCATTACCGAGCACCGGGGTCCATGCCGCCCCTTCACCGGCGGCCTTGGGCTCTCCGAGCGCGCTCGCGCCGCCGCGCTTCGGCCCGCACGCGCTTGCCGTGGGCGGCGGGGGCGCGTCGCCCGCCGTGACGGCACCGCCGGCTCCCGGATTCGTGAAGCAGCCGCCGCTCTCGGTGGCGCCACTTCCGAAGGAGAGCGATCTCCGCGCCATTCCGGCGATCTTGTCCGAGACCCTCGGGTTGCCCTCGCCGGCCTCCCTGTCGACCGCGCCCGAGCCGGTTCAAGAGCAGCCGTACTTCATCCCGCTGGCGGGCTTCTCAGCTGCCGGCGGCCCGTCGCTTCCCGGCGGCCCGCCGCTTCCCGGTGGCGCGCCCTCGGCGCTCGCCGGGTCGCCGCAGAGGGGAGCCCTCTCAGAGCCATCGTCGGGACTGCCTGGGCAACTGCCGGTGTGGGAAGGCGACCCTTGGTCCGCTCCCGCGATCCCGCGAAGCGGCACGAGCGGCGTCTTGCCGGCGGGCCGCGCGGGATCGTCGGCCGAGCCTGCCTCGTCGACGCCGTACTTCCTCGATCTGGCCGGGCCACCTGCGCCGTCCACCGTGGCCTCCACGGCGACCCCAGGCGTGCCGCCTTTGGCTTCCCCGCCGTGGGCGGCTCCGGGCTCCCCAGGAGTGCCTTCGGGGCCATCGATCCCGCTCTCCGTACCCGCATCCGCGGCGGCGGTTCCCGGGGGCTTTCCCGGTTTGCCGCGAACGGACGCCGAGCCAGCCGCCACAGCGACTCCCGGTCTCGAAGGGCAGCGCGGGGCCGACTCGGCCGCGCCCGCGTATGGCTATTACCCGGACCTCGTTGCGGATTCGCCGTCCACTGGGCGCGTCTTCGACGGCGCGACCATCAAGAAAGACTTTCCGATCTTGCAGGAGCGCGTGCACGGTCGGCCCATCGTCTGGCTCGACAACGCGGCGACGACGCAGAAGCCGCAGGTCGTGATCGACCGCATCTCTTACTACTACGAGCACGAAAACTCGAACGTCCACCGCGCCGCCCATGCCCTGGCGGCCCGCGCTACCGATGCCTACGAGTCCGCACGCGATACAGTGCGACGCTTTCTCAACGCGCCGTCGGCGCAAGAGGTCGTCTTTTTGCGCGGCACGACCGAGGCCATCAACCTCATCGCCAAGAGCTGGGGGCGACGCAACGTCGCCAAGGGCGATGAGATCGTCATCACTTGGCTCGAGCACCACGCCAACATCGTGCCCTGGCAGCAGCTGTGCGCCGAGACCGGAGCCTGCCTGCGCGTGGCCCCGGTGGACGACCGGGGACAAGTGATCCTCGAAGAGTACGAGAAGCTCCTGGGTCCGAAGACACGCCTGGTCTCGGTCAGCCAGGTGTCGAATGCCCTCGGCACGATCGTGCCGGTGCGGGAGATGATCCAGATGGCCCACCGCCACGGCGCCCTCGCGGTCGTCGACGGTGCGCAAGCGGTCTCGCACATGAAGGTGGACGTGCAGTCGCTCGATTGCGACTTCTATTCCTTCTCGGGTCACAAGATCTTCGCTCCTACGGGCATCGGCGTCTTGTACGGCAAACGGGCGATTCTCGACGCAATGCCCCCGTGGCAAGGCGGAGGGAACATGATCTCCGACGTGACCTTCGAGAAGACCACCTACCAGCCGGCCCCGATGCGCTTCGAAGCGGGCACGGGCAGCATCGCGGACGCCGTGGGGCTCGGGGCGGCGCTCGACTACGTGACGGCGCTGGGCCAGGAGAACGTCAGCCGATACGAGCACGAGCTGCTCGTCTATGCGACCGAAGGCCTGGCGCGGGTTCCCGGTTTGCGAATGATCGGCACCGCACCCGAGAAGGCGGGGGTGCTGTCGTTCGTGCTCGATGGGGTTCGAACGGAGGACGTCGGCGCGGCGCTCGATCAAGAGGGGATCGCGGTCCGCTCCGGGCACCATTGCGCCCAGCCGATCTTGCGCCGCTTCGGCCTCGAGAGCAGCGTCCGCGCGTCGCTCGCTCCGTACAATACCTGCGAGGACATCGACGCGCTCGTCGCGGCGCTGCTGCGGATTCAGGCGGGGCGGCCGATCGTCAAGCACTGAGGCTCGTCGCGCCGTCGCGCGCTCGTCGCGCTCGTTTCGCTTGACTGTGTCTCGTAAAGCGGACAATACTCATCCAATGCGGATGAGGGCAATGAGTATGCGTCGATCGATCGGCTTGTCTCCGCGACAGGCCGGTCGCGGCTGTCGTCGAGCAGCGGGCACCGGTCCGTCGGCGACGTCATGAGACGCAGATCCGGCGGATCGGGGCTCACCACCTGAAAAAGGTGGCTGGGCCTCGTTTGCTTTTGTCCGCTCGCCTGGACCTCAAGAGGAGAAACGAAGATGATTCCCGTAGCAAAGCAATCGTTGGTCCCTGAAGATCGAAGCCGTACAGAAGGGGTGCTTTCGCTGGTCACCGCTGGCCAACGAGAGCGGCTCGCCATCGACGCCCTCGGCGGGGTCGCGGCCGACCAGCTTCTCGGTGACCGGCGCGCTCAGCTGGTTCCGATCGTCGTCGTGGTGGCCAGCGCGGAAGAACGCGAGCGGATCGTGCGCGAGCTCACGGTTCAGCTCGACGCTGTCCTCGTGCGCGCAAAGGCCCCCGACCCCGCGGGCGCGATCGACCTCAACGGCCTGTACATCGACCGAGACTGCCATCGGGTGACCGTCGACGGCGAGGACATCGCGCTGACCAACATCGAGTTCAAGCTCCTCGTTGCACTGGCTGACCGCAAAGATCGGGTTCAAACGCGCGAAGCCCTTCTCGCGGACGTTTGGGGCCTCCACCCGCAAAGCAAGACCCGCACGGTGGACACCCACATCAAACGCCTTCGCGGCAAGCTTCGCAGCGCGGAGCGGTTCGTCCAGAGCGTGCGCGGGGTCGGGTACCGTTTCAGCGACCGGCCTTCCGGGCAGCGCCCGCGCGTTGGGTTGAGCAACGGGCCGCAGGCGGAGGAAGCCAGCTTCGTCGCGGCGTGAGACAGCGGCGCATCCGAGCTGTCACCAAGACGTCGCGCGTCGTCTGGCCGGTCTCGTGGTACAGGCCACGACGGAAGCTCGCCATCGCGAGCTCCACGGCATCAAGCACCGGTCATGAGATCAGCCTCACCCTGGATTGCCGTCATCGCCGCGGGCGCTGCCCAGTCGCTGCTCGGGTGCACCGCCGACGATAACGGCGGCACGGCGTGCGACGACGCGTCCTTCGGCGACGCGATGGCCGACGGCGGGAGCGATGCGAACAGTGCTTTCCGTGACGCGTCCTCCGGCGACTTGCCGGTGAAGGATTCGTCCGCCAGCGATTCGTCGCTGGATAATTCGTCGCCCGGGGACTCCTCCCTAGGCGATTCACCGTCGGTGGAATCGTCTCTCTCGGACGCGCCAATCGCGGATCGGACCGTGGGCGACGCAGCGGCCGCTGCCTCCGACGCGGCGATGAGCACCGCAAGCGCCGCGGCCGATGCCGGGTCGACCACCACGGCGCCCACCACCCTGGCCTCCATTCGCGTGGCAAACTGGTCCCCGGACGCGCCCGCCGTCGACTTCTGCGTGGCCCCGCACGGAACCGGTCAGTTTCACGGACCGATGGTGGCGGCCCAGGCGCTGGCGCTGCCAAACGCCGGGTCGTCGTGCCCGGCGAGTACGTTCGGGCTCCCCTTCCCGCAAGTCAGCTCGTATGCGCTGGTCCAGGCGGGCCAATACGACGTGCGGCTGGTGGTGGCTGGGGCGACCAGCTGTGCCGCCGGGGTAGCCGACGCCACCAGCTTGCCGGCCATCGTGGCCGGAGGGTTCGAGACGGTCGCCCTCCTGGGTGAGCTCAATCGAGCCAGCGCGACCGCCCCCGGGTTGCAGCTCGCAGGATTCTCGGACGACCCGGCCCCGGTGGGGGCGATCGCGTTGCGGTTCATTCAGGCGGCGCCCGCCTTCTCCGCGCTCGACTTCGGCACCGGGTCCGGCTCGTCCTTCAAGGCGGTGTTCTCCAACGTCGCCTTCGGGCAAACCGCGAAGACGGCGGTCGGGGCCGACGGAGGAGCGGCTTCCGTCGATTCGAACGGCTACTTGTCGCGGTCGGCGATGACGTCGGTTTCACTGGCTGCGGAGGTGCACGGCGCCCTCGCGCCCGACGGTTCGGTCCAGGACACGGCGGTCGCGAAGAATGTCTCGGCGGCGGCGGGCAGCGTGTTGACAGTGGTCGCCGTCGGCGCGGTGGCTGGTGCCGGCGGGGCGGCGAGCCTCGTGCAGTGCATCGACAACGCCGGAACCGTCTGCCCACTATCGAACTGCACGGTCATTTCGCAGTGATGGTCTGCGCCGCGCTCACCGCGCGTGGGTCAGCGTCCACACGGCCGCGATCTCCCCCGCCGCATCGCCGAGCGCACGGTCCGCGAGCACGTCGCGTGCGGGCCGCGCATCGTTTCCCGCGCTCGCCGGGTGAGGCGGCACCAGCGCGCCCACGTCGCGCGCCAGAGTGAGCCGCTGCCGCCCTTCGCCGCCCGCGATCGGAAACTGGCCCTGCGCGCCCTCGGCCACTCCGAAGATGCCCGCGGGCTGCCCGGTGATCGGATCCAGGTGCGATCGCAGGAACACGAGCGAGGGCATGCCGAGCGCGAACGCCGGCTCCCCTTCGACGATCTGAGCGATGCGCCCGACGTGCCCGCCGATGGTTCGCACCCAGACTTCGGAGCCGAGCTTCCCCGCGACGAGCCGGTCCACCCGCGCGCGTGTGTACGTCGCGATACGGCCGTCTTCCCACCCAGCGGTTTGCTCGAGAGGCGTGATCACGGCGACCGCGTTCGATTTCTCGACGAGCTCTCCAAAGAGCGCAGTGACCGACACGCTTGCCTTCGCATCCCGCGCGAAGGTTGCGTCCGCGCCCAACCACCCGAGCGCGAGCACGAGGGCGAGCGCGGCGCCGCGCCGCTTGTTCGCGCGCCTCGCGCGGCGCACCAGCGCTCCAACAGCGACGAGAGCGAAAGGCGCGCCGAGCCCCCCGCCGCGGGAGCCCGCGCCCCGGCCGATCGAGCAGCTGGTCGAGTCGGTCGAACACGGCATCGCGCCGCCGTCGGCAGGGATAGACATCTCCGGGCCCGACGCGACCGAGCTCAACGCCCCCGCGTCGAGCGATCCACACTCCGGGAGGAATCCGTTGAGCGGCTCCGGATGGCACGTGGTCGCCGAGACAGGGCCGCTCACCGTCATGCGCGACCCGTCGGGTGAATAGATGCCGCAGATCCCCGCGACGTCGTCGGGCGTGAGGGTGGTGGAGCCCGCTTTGTAGAGCGCGTACATGACGGCGTTCGGGTCTCCGGAGTGCGCCAGGCCGAGGAAGTGGCCCGCCTCGTGAGTCAATATGGTGGCGAGATCGTATTCGCCCGGCCCCGGCGCTCCGTTCACGACCACGTGGTAATAGGCCGTATTGATCTCGACGGCGGCGCCGAGGATCTCGCCGGTATCGAGATTGACCGTGAGTGTCGTGTAGCCTATCGCGTTGGCCGAATCGTCGTACGGCCACATGTTGTCGCGGAAGATGATGGGATTGTTGTGCGCCTGCGACGGAACGGCGTTGCACTGCACCGGGGGAAATGAAGACGGGAAAATGCTCGGCGTGCCCCCGCCCGGGCACTGGGCGCTGCTCCACGCATTGAAGGCCTGGGTGGCGACGCTGGTTGCGTCGGAAACGGAGGCGTACTTGCTCCCGCCGGCCTGGATGCTGAAGCTGACGCATTGGTTTCGCCAGAAGAGAGTCGGCAGGCCCATCGGGACGCCGAAACAGCCCGAAGTCGCCGGGTTGTACGCCGATGGTGGGCTCGCGGCGACCTCGCGGCAGGACGCGTGCGCAGGTCCTGACCACGACGAGGCTGCAAGAGCGGCGAATGCGGCGAGGACGGCGGATTCGCGCGGCCGCGGAGAATGCAAGCGCCACATGGTCGCGCGGGCTCCTTACCACGTTTCAATGCGCAAATGCGTTGGAGAGGCCCGCCCGGCGGCGAGAAACGAAGCCCCCGCAACGGCTGGCAGAAGCGAGAGACGGCGCCTGCCCGCAGCAGGCGCCTTTCGTTCGTTACATCTCGGTGACGTTTGTCAGTTGAAGCAACTCGGGCACTTCGCGGCCGCGGGGGGCGTCGCCGGGGCAGTGAGCCCGCAGTTCAGGATCGCGAGGCCGACGCCGCCCGGGCTGTACGTCGGGTCGGTGAAGTGAGAGAGGACCGTCGTCGGATCGGTCGATCCGATGTCCGTGGCGATGCTCGACGCGCACACGCCGATCGCCGCGGCCGGAGACGACAGGCACGTCGAGCCCGTGTGCGCGCCGCAGAAGCAGTTGCTGACGCTGGCCGGGAGCTGACTGAGGGAGCACTCGCTCGGCGAGTTCGCGCCGCTGCTGGTGAGCGTGCACGTGAGCGCGTCGAGGCAGTGGGCGACGTTCGTGCTCGACACGTTGGGATTGTCGAACGGTGGATTCGAGCCCGCACCGTTGGGGTCTCCGCACTCGGAGCTCGTGACCGCGATTCCCGAGCCGTTGCCGGCTGGGGGCGGGCCATTGCCGGAGCCGTCGAGGCAGGCGTTGGCCACAAGGCAGGTGTAGCAGCTGCCGTTCGTGTTCACGCCCGGACCCTGGCCATTCTTCAAGATGTCGTGCGCGACGATGATCGCCTCGGTCGGAGTGCACACGCCGTTGGGGCTCGCGGCGCACTGGACGCTGTTCGGACCGCTCGCTGCGCATGGAGCCGTGGTGCACGGAGTCGGCGCGCCGCCGGACCCCGTCTCCGCACCCGTGTCGGGTCCGACCTCGGGAGCCCCCGCTTCGACGACCGCGTCGCACCGGACAATCACCGTCAGTGACCCGATGGTGGGACACGACGCGCCCCCGTCCGAAATCGAGGCGGTCACGGTGACCGTGTCGGTTCCTGCGGCTTTGCACGTGAATGTGTTCGATCCGCCCGTGGTCGACGCCAGCGACCCGAACCCGCCGGTTTCCGTCCACGTGAGGGTCACGTCGGAGCTCTGGTAGCCGGGGTCGATTCCCGCCGCCGTCAGGCTGATCGCTTTGCCGATGGTGGTCTCGTTGGGCGCTGCCAGAAGAGAGGTCGCCGCGGCGCACGAGCCGCCGACGACGTTCGCCTCGAGCGACGCGTCTGCTATGACGACGACCGTCCCCACGTTGACGTCCGGCGCGCTCACCCCGCCGTCGACCGTCTCCGAGCAGCTCAGCGTCAGCGCAACCGTGTTGCTCTGGCCGGCCAGGACGGCGAAGGACGCCGGGCCTGCGACGCAGGGGTCGTTGTTGCCGTCGGTGGCGTTGAGGGACAGCGAATACCCACCGGCCACGGGCAAAGTCACCGAAAAGCCGACGGTTTGGCTCCCGCTCACGTCTACCGATCCCGTGATCGGGGAGAAGCCGGCGAGGGCGGCGTTCGTGATGACGTACTGCACCGTGCTGAGGGTGATCCCCCCGCCGAGCTGCAGTTGCAACGTGACCGTCCCCGTGTCGGACGAACCTCCCGGCGCTCCCCCGCCCACCACGCCCGTGCGGTCCCCCAGATCATCGGCCGGATTCGCCGCCACGCCGGGCGAGCTCCGAGACGAGCAGCCGACCACGGACACCGCACCGACGGCGAGGCTGAAGAGAACCGCGTTGCGAACATGCTTCATGGCTGCTCCCTCGGGGCGGATGTTCTTTAGTTGCTGCGTGCACGAAAGGCGCGCACGTTTCTCGATTGAAACAAAGAATTCACGTCAGGCGCATGCGGGCGGGTGCGACCGTCAGGGCGCGCTGCACCCGAGCTGGGCCGTCAGCGACCCGTTCGCGGCGCACGAGGCGCCGCCCTCCGAAATCGAGGCGGTCACGATGACCACTTCGGTGCCGGCACTGGCGCATGTGAAGGTGTTCGACGTCCCCGTGGTCGTCGCCAGCGATCCGGTGGTTCCGTTGGCTGTCCACGTCAATGTCACGTCGGAGCTCTGGTTGGCCGGGTCGATACCCGAGGCGGTCAGATGGATCGTTCCGCCGACGTGGGTCTCGTTGGGAGCGGCCACCAATGAATTGGCAGCCGCGCATGCGCCGCCCAAGGTCGTCGTCGTCAGCGAGGCATCGGCCGTCACGACAACGGTTCCGAGCGTGGCACCGGGAGCGCCGTCGGGGGACGGGGCGGTCGCGTCTTGGGAAGGGCTCGTTTCCGGCGCGCTGTCCCGCGGGGAGGCCTCGCCGGCGGCCGCATCGAGCGGAGCGGCATCCGACGCCGCGTCCGAAGGAGCGTCTTGCGCGACGGAGTCGTCGCCCGGACCGTCGTCGGTCGCGGCGTCGTCGCCCGCGCCGTCGTTACTCGCGCTGTCGTCCCCGAGCGCCGCGTCGTTCCCACCGGGGCTGTCGGGAACGCAAGCCACGCAGGGCGGGCCGAGGGCGGCCAGGGCAACAAGCATCGCTCGGCCGTGGAGTCTCATCGACGCGACGACGGTGTTTTGCCGCGAACGCGCGTCGACGGCAAGGTCACCGTGCGCGCCGGGTCAATACGTCACACGCCGATCACGCGATGGACGCGATCGCGCCGAGGGACGAGCTGGCGAACCCGCTCAGTTGAAGCAGGTGGGGCACTTCGCGGCGGCGGGGGGCGTCGCGGGCGCGGTGAGGCCGCAGCTCAGGATCGCGAGGCCGACGCCGCCGGGGCTGAAGGTCGGGTCCGTGAAGTGCGACAGGACGGTCGTCGGATCCGTCGAGCCGATGTCGGTGTCGATGATCGATGCGCACGCGCCGATCGGAGCGGCGGGCGACGAGAGGCACGAGGAGCCCGTGTTCGCGCCGCAGTAGCAGTTGCTGACGCTGGCCGGCAGCTGGCTGAGCGAGCACTCGCTGGCGGGATTCGCGCCGTTGCTCGTGAGCGCGCAGGAGAGCGCGCTGAGGCAGCTCGCCGGGTTGCTCGTCGACGCGTTGGGGTTGTCGAACGGCGGATTGACGCCCGCGCCGTTGGGGTCGCCGCACTCGGAGCTCGTGACCGCAATGCCTGAGCCGTTGCCGGCCGGGGGCGGTCCGCTGCCGGAGCTGTCCAGGCATGCGTTCGCGACGAGGCACGTGTAGCAGCTGCCGTTGGTGTTGATGCCCGGACCCTGGCCGTTCTTGATGACGTCGTGCGCGACGATCAGCGCCTCGGTCGGCGTGCAGACACCGTTCGGGCTGGCAGCGCACTGGACGCTGTTCGGGCCGCACACGCCGCACGGCGCCACGGTACAGGCGGTCGGCGGCCCCCCCAAACAAGAACCATGACAGCAAGTCGCGCCGAAGGCGGGTGGGCAGACATGCCCGCAGCCGCCGCAGTTGTTCGGGTCGCTCTGGGTATCGACACAAGTCGTTCCGCCGTCGGCGCCGGGGCAGGCGTTCGGAAGGGCAGAGTTGATCTGGGCGCAACTCAGCGCGCCGGACTCGCAGTTGAAGAACGCCGATAGCGTCGTCACACTCTGCCCGACGCAGAGCCCACTATCCGGAAGTCCGACGGTCGCCGTGATGGTCAGCGGGTTCTGGGTCGCGTTCGTGCACGTGAACGTCGGGTTGGGGGCGTTCACGTTGGAAAAGGTGCCGTCCCCGGGCGGGCTCACGCTCCACGTGATGAGCGGAGCAGGACCGGTCGTCATCAGGTTGAGCTGCACCGGTACGCCGGCCATTTGCTCGGCGGGGTTGATCGAAAGCGACGTGATGCCCGGACAGGCGACCGGAGGCGTTCCCATGAGGGTCACCGACGCGTCGACTTCGACGGAGCCCGTCTCGATGTCTGCCGCAACCGTGGCGTCGGTGGGAACCACGCACGTGACGGACAAGGACACTTGAACGGTCGCACCCGCGAGCACGGTAAAGAGCGCGGTGCTGCCGTTGCACGGGTCGCCTTGGTTGTCGGTGCCCGTGACGGTCAGCGTGTAGCCGCTGCCCGCTTGGATTCCCCCGGCGACCCATTCGACCGACTGGGCGTCGCCGATGTTCACGGTACCCGTGTACGGCGTGCCGCCGTTGCCGATCCTCCAGTCGAGAGAAGTCAGGCTGACGCCCGCGCCTATCGATAGAAAGGCTCCGACGATGCCGGTGCTTCCGGCCGTGCCCCCGACGACTCCCACATGACCGGTGGGCGAATTGCCGCTCATGCCGTCGCCCGTGCTCCGCGCACCAAGGGTCGAGCAATTGAACAACAGAAATGCCGCGGCGACCGAGCTGGCTGCGAATGCGTTGCGAAATAGGTCCATCGCGACGGCCCCCGCCATCTCATTACGTACGCGAATCTCGGGTCGACTGCAACGTTGTCGCCCCTAAAGAAGCGCGACCACCAACCAAAAAGAAAAGGGCGCCAGCCTCGCGGCCAGCGCCCTCTTTTCCATTACCCCTTACGAAGAGCGACTCAGCTTCAGTTGAAGCAGGTGGGGCACTTCGCGGCCGCGGGGGGCGTCGCGGGGGCCGTGAGGCCGCAGTTCAGGATCGCGAGGCCGACGCCGCCGGGGCTGAACGTCGGGTCGGTGAAGTGCGACAGGACGGTGGTCGGATCCGTCGAGCCGATGTCGGTGTCGATGGTCGATGCGCAAACGCCGATCGCCGAAGCGGGCGACGAGAGGCACAAGGAGCCGGTGTTCGCACCGCAATAGCAGTTGCTGACGCTGGCCGGCAGCTGGCTGAGCGAGCATTCGCTGGCCGGATTCGCGCTGTTGCTCGTGAGCGCGCAGGTGAGCGCGCTGAGGCAGTTCGCCGGATTGCTCGTCGACGCGTTGGGGTTGTCGAAGGGCGGATTGAGGCCCACGCCGTTCGGGTCTCCGCACTCGGAGTTCGTCACTGCCAAGCCGGAGCCGTTGCCAGCCGGAGCAGGGCCTGCGCCCGAGCCGTCGAGGCACGCGTTCGCGATGAGGCAGGTGTAGCAGCTGCCGTTGGTGTTCACGCCCGGACCCTGCCCGTTCTTCAGGATGTCGTGCGCGACGATGACCGCCTCGGTCGGCGTGCAGACGCCGTTTGTGCTGGCCTGGCAACGGACGCTGTTCGGACCGCTCGCGGCGCAAGGCGCCACGGTGCAGGCCGTCGGCGGCTGCGCGATGCAGACTCCGGCCTGGCAGACCGGGGCGGCCACGCCGCAGACATGTCCGCAGGTACCGCAGTTGTTCGCGTCGGTATTGGTGTTGACGCACGTCGGGCCACCGTCGGCGCCGGGGCAGGAGTTCGGCAGGGCCGGGTTGATCTGGGCGCAGGTGAGCACACCCGACTCGCAGTTGAAGAGGGCCGAGAGCGTGGTGAACGTCTGGCCGCTGCAAAGGCCGCTGTCTTGGAGGGCGACGGTCGCCGTGATCGTCAGCGGGTTTTGCGTTGCGTTGGTGCACGTGAACGTCGGGTTCGCCGCGTTCACGTTGGAGAAGTTGCCGTCTCCCGCCGGGGTCACGCTCCATGTGATGAGCGGGGTCGGGCCCGTGGTCGCCAGGTTGAGCTGCACCGGCACGCCGGCCACCTGCTCGGCGGGATTGATCGACAGAGACGTGATGCCCGGGCAGGGCAGGGGCGGGGTGCCTACGAGCGTGACGGACGCGTCGACTTCGACCGACCCCGTGTTGACATCGGCCGCGACCGAGCCGTCCGGCGGGATCACGCAAGTGATGGCCAAGGTCACTTGCACGGTCGCGCCTGCCAGGACCGTGAACGACGTCGTGGTGCTTCCGGTGCACGGATCCCCGTTGCTATCGGTGCCCGTGACCGTCAGCGTGTAGCCCCCGCCCGCGAGGATGCCGCCGGCAACCCACTCGACCGACTGCGCGTCGCCGATGTTGGCCGTTCCCGTGTACGTGTTGGTGCCGTTGCTGATCGTCCAGCTGAGGGCCGTCACACTGACGCCCGCGCCGATCGACAGATGGGCGCCGACGGTGCCTGTGTTCCCCGCGTTGCCCCCGAGGCTTCCCACGTGACCGGGGTTGGTATTGCTGCTGCCGCCGCCGGTACTGTTCGAGCCATGGCTCGAACATGCGGCGACCGCTATCGCCGCGACGGCGATGCTGGCGGCAAATACGTTCCTAATGAGTTTCATCGAGATACCTCCAAAAAAGTGTTGTCGGATGCCCGAGTTCCCGGGGAACAAAGGCAGTTTCTGCGGCACCTACACACAAGACCCGGGCCAATGCGGCGGGGAGGGCAGAAAGGCCGAGTGAATTGGACTTTGCGCTACTTCTCCTGGCCCGAGCCACCAACCGAATGTCGGAGATGACCTCCGATTTCCGGCACCATAGGCGATCGCGAGCGCGTGTGGAGCTCGCCACGGAAGAGTTCACAATCTTGTCGCCAAATGTGCACGCAAGCCCGTGCTACACGACCCCGAATCGCGCGACGCCGAAACGCTCAGGACTTGTGTATTTCCAATGCAGGATGCGAAGGACAAGGCCAAGGAATTCGCGGCGCTCGTTCGATCCTCGGTCCCGGCGTTAATCGTCCTCGCCTCCGCCCTGGTAGGTTGCGCCCAAGAGGACTATCCGCTGGCTCTCTGGATGGCGCAGCATCCGGAAATCGACGCGTCGGCTGCCCAAGGCGGGGGGGGGGATTCCGGGCTGTCGCAAGGATCGCCATCCGGCTCGAGTGGGGGAGCATCGCCCTCGGCGTCGGTGCACGGCGTTTGCCGTCCGGCTGCCGCCCAGCCATTGCCGGCGCGGCTCGTCGTGATGTCGGCCACGGCCTCTGCGGTCGGAAGCAACCTCGTCTACGTCTCCGACCTTTTCGAGCGCTTCAAGTCCGTGTGCGGATCGTGCCACGGGCCCGAGGTGGACCCGCCGGGCCTCGGCGGGTACCAGATCCAGTCGGAGAACAGCTTCCTGACCGCGATGACGCCGGCCGTGCTGAAGCACGTCCAGTCCGACGGCGCCACCGACCCCGCTCACCCGGCGACGGATCCGAACGACCCGATGCCGCCGTTCAGCAGCCCAAACGGCGGTCCGTATTCGAAGCGGCCCCCGACCGACCCGGTGAAGCAGTTTGCGGATCTGGTCGCGGCATGGCTCGCATCGGGAAGCCCGCAGTCGTTTTCCCCGCCGAGCGCGGGCGGCCCGGGTCAGGACGGCGGCGCAGAGGCAGGTGCCTCGCCGAGCCAATATCTGATGTCGCCGCTCCTCGGCGACACGATGACGAACCTGGGGACGTGCATTCCTGACAAGACCCTGTTCGCCGTCGAGCAAGACGCCAGCGTGAACCGCGACGCCATGTTTGCGGCCCTGACGAAGGCGAGTCCGGGCTCCGGGGCCGCTCCCAAAGATCTCATCGGCCTTCCAGAGCACCTCTCCGAGACCGACCTCGTCACGCTGGACACCGCGCAGCTTGCCCAATACGGCGTCGTGGCGTTTCAGCCGACCTACCCGCTCTGGTCCGACGATGCCGGCAAGCTCCGCTATGTCCGCGTTCCGCGCGGGCAATCCATCCAGTTCGACAAGAGCACGCAAGAATTCACGATTCCGCCGAATACCCGCTTCTACAAGACATTCTTGAAGAAGATCATCGACACGGACGGCAGCTACCGGTTTCGCAAGATCGAGACGCGCCTCATCGTGTCACGGCCCGACCAGCGAAACCCGGACGGCAGCAGTACTCCGACCGCGCTCTTCGGTACCTATCAGTGGAACGCGGGCGAGACCGACGCGACCCTCCTCGAAACGCCGCTTCGCGATGGCCTTCCGTTCGCGGACACGCTGCTTCAATACACGACCGACGAGCAGCTCGCTGCCGACATTCTTGCGTCGAACCCCGGGCGTCCATTCGAGCAGCTGCTCGAACTGGGGGCGGCCCGTCACTACGCGATTCCGTCAAGCGACCGGTGCATTCAGTGCCACATGGGGAGCAACAGCGCGAGCTTCATTCTGGGTTTTCGCCCGGTCCAGATTCGGCGTCGCGCCGCTGGGGAGGGGGGAACCCTCCCCGAGCCGGGTCAGAGTCCACCTGGCGCCGATGAATTGACACAGCTTCAGCGCCTCATCGACTACGGCGTCATCACGGGAATCTCCTCGCCCGACGATGTGCTGCCTCTCGAACGATCCGAGGGCAACCGCGCCCCCCGCAACGACCAAGAGCTCACCGCGCAAGGATACCTGGCGGGCAACTGCGCCCACTGTCACAACCCGCGCGGCTTCCCCTCCGTCAACAACCCCGTCTTGGTCGACATTCTCAACTTCTTGCCGGGACCTACCGGCGGGATCTTCCAGTTCCCGTTGGAACGCTTCAGTCCGCGGATCGGCCGGGGCCCCGGCGGAGGAACGCCCATCCCGTACATCACGCCGTCGCTCATGGATCAGCCCTCGTCGAACTGGGACGGCAGCGTCTCGGGTGGAGACGACTACTTTTTCAACATCGCCAGCGGGACCGACGTGGGGGTCAATTACATTCTCTACGGTCCGTGGCGGAGCTTGATCTATCGCAACGTGGACACCCCCTTCGCCTACGAGACGAACCTCGCTCTCTTTCCGCACATGCCCATGAATACGCCTGGCTACGACTGCCGTGCCAAGCAGGTCCTGAGCGACTGGATGGTGAGCATCCCAGCCATCCGAAAGGATCCTGAGATACCCGAGTACGCGTTTGCGGCCGCCCCCAACAAGCTCGTCGGCGGCTCGACGCTCGACCTCAACCCGCAACCTTACGTCGAGGTACCCCCCGGAAATCCGGGATACCAGGATGCCAGTCGCGCCGCTCAGCAGCGCCTCGCCATCCTGCACAGCGGTGTGAACCCGGGCGTCGCCGCCGACTCCACGTACAGCGTGTACTCCTACTGCCCGAATACCTCTGACCTCGTCGATCCGGCGGTGACTCTGGATCCCGTTTGCCACCCGGTGCCCACGCCGGACACCTCCAGTGTCCTCTCGAGCGTCACCCCGGCCCGCCCCCACTGGGTGAATACGGACCTGACCCAGGCCCCGCAGGCGCCAGGCACGTTTGCCGTGCGGCGGACGGATTGGCCGCAGACCCTCGTGCAGCAGACGTTCCCGGATCCCGAGCCGGCTTGTGGCGGCTCGTTGGCCGACGCCGTCACGGCACAAAACGAGGTTAAGAAGACCGTGGCGCTCCTTCAGAGCGTGTATCTCGACGATCCGAACGACCCGTTTCGCACCTATGCCACGACCGAGGTCCCGTTCGGACTTTGGGAGAAGAAGGCCGGCTGCAAATTCTCCTCCGTGCCGACTGCCGGTTCCTTCACGGGGAGCGCTCGACCCCTCTGGATGGGGCAGGTCCCGAACCTGGCGCCGAGCGATCCGGTGTACATGGCATCGCCGGGCGCGGCTGTCTTCGGGATGATCTGCATCAACTGCCACGGCCCGAGCGCAGACGCGCATGGGCGCCTCTCGGACAACCTGGCCACGATGACCGGCGGCAACGCGATTGTGGCGGACTTCAAGGACGGCCTCTTCGGCCCTCTCGACTCGCCCGGGCTCCACAAGAACGAGGCCTTCGCGACGTCGATGCTTCCCGCAAGCGCAGGCACGAGCTGGACGAGCGCAACCGTGGACGACCGGGCATCGCGGTACCTCTCGCTGATGGCGCTCGGCGGAACCGAAGTGCAGATTCCTTTGTCGATTCTCACCGTCGTCGGAGACACGCGGGTTCTCGGGGAGAAGCGGGTGCTGCCATCGAACGCCATCTCCGCCAACATGCTCTCCGCAGCCAAAGCGATTTGCGCCGGTTTTCTGCAGAACAGCTTTGCGGGTCTCCCCATCCAGTTCAATTGGACGATCGGATGGTTCGACCTCGACAAGCCCGGCCATTTGAAGAACTTTCCCTTCTTGATCCCGAACAACGGAGACGCCGAGCTTTGGCTGCGGTTGTGCAGCATGAACAACCCGCCGCCCATTCGAGCCCTTTACGCGGGAGCATTCGCAAATCCTCCCCCCTACCTGTCGGTGGCCTCGGGGGCATCGGGCCCTGGTTCCCTCATCGATCCGAGCGCCTACGGTCAGAACCCGGTGGGCGATCAGAATGGCCCGCAGGGCGCGCTCACCGCGTCCAACTATTTTCCGTGGTGCGTCGCTTCGGACGCGGGCATCGATCCCGCCTCGGCGAAGGCATACTTGCTGGCGAGCCATCTCCCCATCTGCCCCATACCGATCCGCGGGTGCGCCACGGATGCTCCGGACGGGGGCGGCGCGCCGGCGCCGTGCTGGAGCGCCGACCGAATGGATCTGTGGGCCACGCGCGGAGCGATCAACGCGGGGCTAGCGGTCTTCACGTATGTCGAGAGCCTGGTGAACGATCTCTCGAAGGGCAAATCTCCAAAGCCGACCTATGATCAGTGCGAAACGCTTCCCTAGCGGCCGAAACGCAACGAATGGCGGCCAGGTCGCCTTGCGGGGTCTGTACTTTGTCGCGATCCCGGCGCTCTTGGCCATGCTTGGCGTGAAGTTTTTCGTTCCCAGGAGCGTGCCGGGGCTCGAAGGCCCGCTCGCCGTCATCGCGCGTGTCGGTCACGGCTACCCCGTGCTGCTGGGCGTGGCGCTTTTCCTCGTGTTCTCAGGTCTCGCACGCTACTGGCGCTCTCACCTCCCAGGATGGCGCTACGTCTCGGAGCTCCCCGCGAATCTCGCGGCCGGCTTGGCGCCCGAGCGGTTGTCCGAGCGCGCGGCCGCGGCGTCCCTGGGCCGTTGGCTGGACGCTCCCGCGACGCGGCGCCGGTTGCACCGAACGGTGGGCGCCGAGCGCAGCGCCGAGATCGATGCGCGCGTCGGCGATCTTTGGGCATGGCTCGAGGCGGGCGACGATCCGGCGGTGCAGGGGACGGTTCGCGCGCTCCAAGAGCTTGCGGCTCCTGCGCTGACGGCGCGGCGGCGCCGCGAGGCGACCGCGGTTGTGGTCAGCGTTGCGCTTGCCGCGGGGGCCGCCCTGGTCGGGCGCGCCGAGGTCGCCGAGCCCTACAGCGTCTTGAGCGCGTCGATGTTGCCCACGCTCGAGCCGGGCGACCAGATCATCGGCAGCAAGCTCGCGTACCGGGGCGCCGCATCGCGGGTGCCTCGGCGGGGCGACGTGATCGTCTTCCGATCGGCCGCGGTTGCATTGGCCACGCCCGATGCTCCACCGGTGCTCGTCAAACGGGTGATCGGCGTGCCGGGGGATCGCATCCGAATGCAGGCGGGATTGCCCATCATCAACGGATGGCAAGTGCCGACTTGTGACGTCGGCGCGTACATTTATCCGCTGCCCGACGGGCAGGGCGGCGCGTTCCAGGGTCGGTTGCTGGTCGAGTTTCTCGACGACCGCGCCTACCTCACTGTGCACGCCGGGTCGAAAGCGTTTCCCGGGGAGTACGTCGTCCAGCCGGGCGAAGTGTTCGTTCTCGGCGACAACCGCAGCAATAGCGTCGATTCGCGAGCCTGGAACGAGGGGCGAGGGGGGGGCGTGCCGCTCGGGGGCGTGCAGGCACGGGCGCAATGGTTTCTCGTTGGCTCGCACATCGACGGCCGCGCCGATTGGCATCGCGCGCTGACGGCGCTGGACGCCATTGGAACCGTCTTGCACGTCGAGGGCATCGATCGCCGTCCGCTCGAGGAGGGCATCTCAAAATGCTTGAACGCTCCCCCGAAGCAAACGCGCCCACCGCCTCCGGGCACGGAGAGCGCGACCCCGCCCCGCGCGCCTTTGGAAGGAAACGGGCTCTGATGCCGAACCTGCGACACGGCAGTCCCCCGGGGCTTTACGTGACATTCGCTGGCGCTGTCATCCTGGCGCTGATCCTGATGGCAGCCATCGTGTGGCCGCGCGCGTCCACATTGCCGCCGCGTTTCGTGACATCGTTCGAAACGGATTCGCCACCATAGAAGCCGCCGCGGGCAATGCTTCAGGGCCCTTGCGGGAACTTGCGGCCTATGGCTGTTGCCCACAAAGCCGGGCAGGCGGACGTTCCAGTGCGCTTAGGTGTGTCCGTCGAACCGAACGGGCGCCTCGGGCGCATCATTCGATAATCGGAAGGGTCTCTACGGGAATCGTAGGATCACGGAAATGGGGTGAGTCCGCGGAAATCGCTGCCTCACGGCGCTTTCGTCGCGATCGTGACCGTGGGCCCGCGTCGGCTCGCGCTTTTTGTTCTTGCGTTCAGCACATTCTTTGATAGCAGACAGTGGTTCTTAATATGAGAAGCTGCTGTCAAAGAACTCGGAAAGCAACCCGGAGGAAGACCCCATCATGAGAATATCGTTAGCGATCGCCGCGGGCATAGCCGCTGGCGCAGGCGCCGTCGGCGCCGCAGCAGCCACTCTCCCCCAGTTTCTGGGCTCGGACACGCTGTATCCGGTCACCCTTCAAGCCATCGCGGCCTGCCCTGGGGCGGCCGGTCTCGTCTTTCTCGGCACGGGCACGGGAAATGGCGAGACCGCGATGATACACGGCACCCAGGCCATCAATCCTGCAACGGCTCAAATTAGCGCCAACGTATGCACGGTCGCGGGGGGCGTCACCGAGCTTCAAACGAGCCAAGGGCTCGTCATCGGCCTCGACGGCCTCTCGGTCCTTGGATCGAAGGCCGACACGGGAGCGGTCGCCTGCAACGGGGCGAACAACACGACCTGTGTTCCGGAGGCCGCGGGTCTTGCCTTCTCGACAGCGGTGAGCACGACGTCGCACATCCACCCGACGTACACGTATACGTTTGCGAGCTGGAAAGACGTGCTGTTGGTCCTTTACACCGGCCAGAGCAACACCTCACAGAACACGGCTACCGGGGACTCGGGCTGCAACAGCGACATTCGCAATACGCTTGCGAACAACTGGGGAACGCTGTTCCAGAATCCGGCCTGCGGCAGCGCGGGCACCTGCACGGTTCTGCAGCACGCGTTCCGTCGCGACGACGCGGCCACCACGGCCAACGTCTTTCTGGCGCTCATCGGCGCTTCGCCGTCGCCGACCAGTACGTCGAACCGCACCTTCGGCACCAGCCCGTTTTGCAACGTCAACGAAGTGGGCGTGAAGGCTGCGACGGCCGCCAATCCTATCAAGATTACGACGAGCATTCCGCACGGGCTGACCACGGGCCAAGTGGTCACGATCGTGGGCGTGGGCAAGAATATCGACAACACGCAAATCGCGGGGCCGCCCGCGGGGAACACGGCCGCCGACGGAAACAACCTGACGGTCACAGTCGTCGACGGCCTCAACTTCACGATCGCCAAAGACGGCACTGTCGCCGGAAATGGGACCGCCGTGGGTAGCTACGCCAACGTCCTTCTCCCACCACCGCCCGGACTGCTGACGTCGCCGATTCCCACGGACTACCGCGAGCTCGACCCGATTCGGCGGCCCTGCGCCTCGGGCATTACCGCAAAGGAAGACGTCTGCAATCGAGACGGCAATCTGGGGCTCGTCCTGTCGGTCGTGCCGACCCAAAATCTGGGCTCGCAGGCAGCGCAGTTCCCGACCACGAACTGCGTGGCCACCAACTTCTCCGTCGCGGGGACGACCGTCACGGATCCGAACACGGGCTTCGCCGTCAAAGTGGCGTGCCCCAACGGTGAGCCGCAGCACGGTGGCAACTTGTGCGTGGTGCCCGTCGACGCGTCGGGTAACACGAACTGCCTCAATGGCACAGGGAACGTGCCCTTCGCGTTCAACCCAGCCGCCGTCAACGGAATTGCGCCGGGCGCGGCCGACGCGCGCGTGTACAACTCGCACCTTCTCACGGGCCCCGCGGCGACGGCCACGTACCAGGCCGACACATTGGGCCGATCGATCGTCGGCGCATGGTATCGAATCCACTCCGCCCACACGCTCGCCGGCGCGGCGGCCACGAAGTGCACGCAGACCGACACGACGCAGCTCATGGGCTGCCTCGCCCAGGCCAGCCCGTGCAGCATCGGGTTCGAAGGGCACGCGGCCACGGACTGGGACGCGCTGTCGGCGACCCCCGGATCCACGGTTGCCCTCAAGATCAACCAGATCCCGGCGCTCACGGCCTGCGTGCAGAGCTTCGACTACCCGCTTTCGCGCAAGCTGTACCTGACCACTCTCGTCGGCTGGGGTAACGTGGCGGCGTCGGACCCGACGTGGGGCCCCGCGGAGCTTGCGCTTGCGCAATGCGAGTCCAGCCAAGCGTTCATCGGGCCGATCTTGTCGAACGCCGGCTTCTTCACGTTCGCGGCAAGCTCACCTCCGAACAACGGGGCTCCGTTCGCGGAGGACTTCAACGAGCCGGAGATCTGCACCACCCAGGCCCCGGCCGCGACGACCGCGAACGTCGTGGCGTACACCTCGAACACCGCTCCGATTCCGAACATCGGAACCACCTGCGGCGACGGTAACTTGGACCCGTACGAAGACTGCGACGACGGCACCTTCGGCGCCACGGGCTCGCCCAATACCTACACGCCGATCAACGGCGGCAACGGCCATGGCACGTCGGCGTGGCCGTGCACGGCCACGTGCCGGTGGGCGGGCAACCCCGCGCCGATCGATCCGGGCATCCTTCCGTGCACCAACGCGACGCCGCCGGGCACGGCGTGCGTGCGGTCGGACGCGGTCACCCCCGGCAAGTGCTACGTGGTGACGTCGGGCCCGACCTGCCTGCCGTAACGGGGACGGCCGCGGGCGGCGCGTGCCTTCGAGAATCGGAGGGAGATTCCGATAACCGGAGCGCGCGCGTCGCCCGAATCGCCGTAACGAGGTTGTTACAAAGCCATAAAAGGTAGATGGTTTTGCCACAACCCTTCTGGGTTGCTGGGTTCCCGGCCGGAAGGCCCAATCCTTGTACTTGGGTCCCGACAGTTCGCGTCCTGCCACGAGGCACCGACGCGCGGACTGACACCGTCATCGGAGGACCCAACCATGAAGAAATCGTTAGCCATCGCCGCGCTCGTCGCGGTTGGCGGAGCCGCTGCGAGCGCTGCTGCGGCGACCCTGCCGAACTTCCTCGGCTCGGACACGTTGTTTCAAGTCACGACCGACGCCATTGTGGGCTGCGGCGCACCGGCCAACACGCTGATCTACAACGGCACGGGCTCGGGAAACGGCGAGACCGCGATGGTCAAGGGCACGCAAGCCATCGCGCCCATGTCTCGTTTCTTGGGCAGCAACGTCTGCGGGGTCGCGGGCGGACTTGCCGAGCTCCAGACTGCGCAGGGCCTGGTCATCGGCCTGGATGGCGTTTCGGTCCTTGGGTCGAAGGCGGACACAGGAGCCGCTGCGTGCAACGGTTCCAACTCGACGACTTGCGCTCCTGAGTCGACCGGCGTCGTGTTCTCCGGGTCGATCTCGGTGCCGCCCGTCGCACCGTCCATAATTCCAGCGTACACGTACACGTTCACGAGCTGGAAGGACGTCCTGTCGGTCCTCTACGCGGGCCAGAGCAACGCGAGCCAGAATACGGCCACGGGCGACTCGGGCTGCAACAGCAACGTTCGCCACGCGCTCGCCAACAACTGGGGTAGCCTGTTCCAGAATCCGAGCTGCGCCAGCTCGGGCACCGGCGCCGGTTGTACGATTCTCCAGCACGCGTTCCGACGCGACGATGGATCGGGCACCTCCGACATCTTCCAGCAGCTCATCGGTATGAGCCCCGCGCCGACCAGCGGGTCGAACCGCAACTTCGGCACGAGCCCGTACTGCAACGTCAACGAAGTGGGCGTGAAGACCGCGACGGCCGCCAACCCAGTCCAGATCACGACGCTCATCCCGCACGGGCTCACCTCGGGCCAGGTGGTCACGATCGTTGGCGTCGGCAAGAACATCGACAACACCCAGATCGCCGGCACCGGCACGGCCGCGGGCAACACTGCCGCCAACGGGAACAACCTGACCGTGACCGTCATCGACGGCCTGAATTTCACGGTCGCCAAAGACGGCACCGTCGCGGGCAACGGCGCCGCGGTCGGTAGCTACGCAGAGGTGCTCCTGCCTCCTCCGCCGGGCCTCCTGACCTCGCCGATTCCGACCGACTACCGCGAGCTCGATCCCATCCGGCGGCCGTGCGCGAGCGGCATCACGGCCAAGGAAGACGTCTGCAATCGAGACGGCAACCTCGGGCTCGTGTTGGCGATCGTGCCCACCGACTTCCTGGGATCCGTCGCCGCCCAGTATCCGACCACGACCTGCGTGGCCACGAACTTTTCGGTCGCCGGCACGACGGTCACCGACCCGAACACCGGGTTTGCCGTCAAAGTCGCTTGCCCCAACGGAGAACCGCAGCACGGCGGCAACTTGTGCGTCGTGCCGGTCGACGCGTCCGGCAATACGAATTGCTTGAACGGAACGGGCAACGTGCCTTTCGCGTTCAACCCCGCGGCCGTCAATGGCATCGCACCGGGCGCGGCCGACGCGCGCGTGTACAACTCGCACCTTCTGACCGGTCCGGCGGCGACGGCGACGTACCAGGCCGACACATTCGGCCGATCCATCGTCGGCTCCTGGTACCGACTCCACTCGGCCCATACGCTCGCGGGAGCCACCGGCACCAAGTGCTTGCAGTCGGACGCGACCCTCCAGATCGGCTGCCTCGTGCAAGCCAGCCCTTGCAGCATCGGCTACGCGGGAAGAACGGCTGACCAGTGGGACTCCGCGTCGGCTACACCCGGGTCGACCGTGGCGCTCAAGGTCAACCAGGTGCTCCCGCTCGCCGCGTGCGTGCAGAGCTTCGACTACGCACTCTCGCGCAAGCTCTACCTCGATACCCTCGTCGGCTGGGGGAACATCGTGCCGAACGACGCGACGTGGGGCCCAGCGGAGCTTGGCCTCGCGCAGTGCGAAGCCAGCGAAGCGTTCATCGGCCCGATCCTCACCAACCGGAACTTCGTCAACTTCGCGCCGGGCTCCGCCCCCAACGCGGGCAACCCGTTCGCGGAAGACTTCAACGAGCCGATGATCTGCACGACCCAAGCACCGGCCGCTTCGACCGCGAATACGGTCGCCACCACGGGCAATGCGTCTCCGATTCCGTCCGCCGGAACGATCTGCGGCAACGGCGTTCTGGACCCCTACGAGGACTGCGACGACGGCACGTTCGGAGCCACGGGATCGCCCAACACGTACACGGCATTCAACGGAGGCAACGGCCACGGAACGACATCGTGGCCCTGCTCCACGACCTGCCGCTGGACGGGCGCCGCCGCCCCGATTGACCCGGGCACGTTGCCCTGCACCAACGCGACGCCCGCGGGCACGGCCTGCGTGCGCTCCGACGGCGTCACCAACGGCCACTGCTACCTCTACGGCCAGACGCAAGCCCCCACCTGCTTGCCGTGACGCCACTCGCGCCGATGCCCTGGTCCCGTTGGCCAGGGCATAGGCGACGAGGTGTCTGAAAGGCCGTGCAAAAACGGGAAGGAGGCGCGCTCCGCGAGGGGCGAGCCTTTCTTCTTTTGTGGCTATCTCCGTAGTTCTCCGGGGAATTCACGGTCACAAGGACGTCGCACCCGGCGTCGGTCCCATGTGCTAGGCGAACCCGGCGATGGCGATCGACGAGTTTCAGCGGGCAGTGGAGCGACACCGCGCGGGACGCATCGACGAAGCCGAGAAGCTCTATCGCAGGGTTCTCTCGCGAGACCCGGCGCATGCGAACGCGGCGTTCTTGCTGGGGGCCATCGTCCTGGGCTCCGGGCGGGCGGACGCGGCCGTCGAGCCATTGCTACGCGCGGCCCGGCTCGAGCCCACGAACGCCGCCTACCACGCCAACCTGGCAGAGGCCTATCGCCGGCTCGGGCGCTCCGCGCAATCCGTCGCGTCGTTCGAGAAGGCGATGTCCCTTCAGCCCGATCTTCCGGAGCCCGTCTTCAATCTGGGCCTCCTCATGCAGCAGGCCGGGGAGATCGAAGTCGCGATCGCGTGTTTTGAGCGCGCTGCGGAGACGAAGCCGCAAAGCGCGGCGATCGCTCGCCAGCTCGAGGACGCCCGCGAGGCACTCTTGAAGCGCGCCGGCCCCGCCCTAAGACCGGACTCCGGCACTCTGGTGATCCAGGCATGGCTCGCGCTCGCGGGCGCGCAGCGATCCATCGGGCGCCACGACGAAGCCGTGGCTCTGTGCCGGCGCGCGCTCGAGCGTGATCCGCGCCACGTCCCCACTCTTCTTCGTCTGGCCGAAGCCTTGGCCGATGCGGGGTCGACGGACGAGGCGGCTGAACGTCTGCGTCTGGGGCTTGCGATCGAGCCCGACAACCTGGAGGCATTGGCCCGCCTTCTCGCGTTGCTTCAGGCGTCTTGTCGACTGGACGAGGCCGTTGGTCTTCTCCGTCGTTGCTTGGAGATCAAGAGTGCACCGTCCCTGCGCAGCTTGCTCGTGCTCACCCTGCCCTATCTTCCGGGGTACGACGACGCTGCGATTCTGGAGGAGGCGCGCGTTTGGGAACGGGAGTATGCGGCGCCCCTTGCCGCCAAGGTCAAGCCGGTCGACAACGACCGCGCACCCGACCGAAGGTTGCGAGTCGGGTACGTGTCGCCTTCCTTCCGCGAGCACGCGCACGGGTTCTTCCTCGAGCCGCTCTTTTTGCACCACGACCGGCAATCCTTCGATTTTTTCCTCTACTCCGACGTCGCGCAACCGGACGGGCAGACGAGCCGCTTCCGGGGCTTCGCCGACGTGTGGCGCGATACGGTCGCGATGGACGACGACACCATGGCCGATCTCGTTCGCCGCGACCGCATCGACATCCTGGTCGACTTGACCATGCACACGCAAAACGGCCGCCTTCTCGTGTTCGCGCGCAGACCGGCGCCGATCCAAGTGTGCTGGCTCGCGTACCCGGGAACGACGGGTCTCTCCGCGATGGACTACCGCATCACCGACCCCTATCTGGACCCGCCGGGGGTCGACCCGTCGGTCTACGCCGAGCGCTCCCTGGTTTTGCCCGACTCGTTCTGGTGTTACTCGCCCCGAACGAGCACGCCCCCCGTGACGCCGCTCCCCGCGCTGGCCGAAGGCCGAATCACATTCGGCTGCCTGAACAACTTTTGCAAAGTGAACGCGCCGGTGCTCGAGCTCTGGGCGCAGGTGATGCGCGAGGTGGCCGGGTCGAGGCTCGTCCTTCTCGCCCCCTCGGGAGACCCCCGTCGTCACGTGCTGAGCGTTCTCGAGAAGCATGGCGTCGAGGCGGCGCGCGTCGCGTTCACGGATCGGTTGCCGCGCGATCGATACCTGGCGATGTACCAGGGCATCGACGTGTCGCTCGATCCGTTCCCGTGTCCGGGTCACACGACCAGCATGGACTCGTCTTGGATGGGCGTGCCGGTGGTCACGCTCGCCGGTCGAACGGTCATCGGGCGCGCGGGAGTTTGCATCTCGACCAACCTGGGGCTGCCGGAGCTCATCGCGACGACCCCGCAAGAGTACGTTCGCATCGCCGTCGGCTTGAGCCACGGTCTCCCGCGTCTGAGCGCGCTTCGGGCGGGCCTGCGAACGCGGATGGAGGCGTCGCCGTTGATGGACGGCGCGCGGTTCGCGAAGAACCTCGAGCGCCAGTATCGGCGGGTCTGGCGCGAGTGGTGCACGCGTCAAGTCAGCCCCGTCGCGACTTGACCGGTTTCGCCTTCGAGTTGTCCTACAACCGTCACAATCCACTAGCCGGGCTTTTGATAAGAGTGCCGCCGGAGTGAGTGGATGACTATCTCGTCTTGCGAGGGAGCCTCCCGTCGACGTGGGCTCTGGGCAGGGCTCGTGTTCGTCATGTCGGTGGCCGACTCGTTCCTCGCATGCGGCGGCACGAGCGGCCTTGAGGGTCTTCCGCAGCCCGGGCTGGACGCGAGCTCCAGCGACAGCAGCGCCGACGCGACCGTCTCCGCCGCCGACGGAGGATTGGCCGGCGGGGATTCGGCGCTCCCCATCGGCGACGCGGGATCGCCGGATCTCGGTGTGAGCCCGACCGGCCTCGATGCAGGGGCGGTCGACGGAACGTTCGACGCGGACATCCAGTACGCCGACGCCGCGCGGCTGCCGGACTTGGGAACCGCACCCGTCGTTGGCGAAGGGGGTGTCGCCCCGGCCCCCAGCCCATGGGACCTTTGGCCTCCGTGCGCTCCCGACAAGCCGATTACGGACGACAGCGGGGACCTCACGGGCGAGTCCGCGGATGACGCGGGGTTCGATTCGGGCTCCTGCTCGACTTACTCCTGGACGCGCACGTATCCGAAGGCCGCCGGGTCGGGTGCCAAGGACGGCGGCGGGCTGACCTGCGATCAGTGCCTGAGGGTCAACGCCTGCGGTCTGGGCATCTCGACGAGCGCTCTGGGCCTTACGAGCGGGGTATTGCCCCCCTGCAGCGACCTCCGAGAAGCAGGAACCGCGGCGCACGGCCAGGGTGCCGGCGCGTCGCTCTTTTCGCTTTGTGGGAAACTCTTCGAATGTGTAGAGAGCACCGGTTGCTACACGTCGTCGTATCCCCCCATCGTTCAGAATTGCTATTGCGGAACGGCGCTGGGTGCGGCGTGTCTGCAGCCGGGCGTGGCCGACGGGCTTTGCAAGAAAGAGATCGAAGAGGCCTTTCAAGCCGAGCCCACGACGCCTATTCCCGATATTCTGGGCCACCTCACCGACCTG